>CESM01236013.1_pt1 | contig 13006 bp, 4 predicted proteins | sample 361421 | NCBI WGS metagenome assembly CESM01 (sample SAMEA2622219, study PRJEB7988) | marine metagenome | isolation source: saline water (ENVO:00002010), including | reverse complement strand
TATGGATCAGTAATAGAAATGGACCACAAATAAGATACTTCAGGAATGATAGCCCTAATTTAAACAAGTCTATTATAATTAGTCTTGAAGGTAAAACCTGTAATAGAGATGCCATTGGTGCACGAGTGGTTCTTAGGACCAAAGATGGCCTCTCACAAATGCGCACCGTCACCGCCGGATCAGGTTTTCTTTCTCAATCAACTAAGGCTTTGCATTTTGGAATAGCCAATAAAGAAGAGAGTATGGAGTTAGATATTTATTGGCCTGGTAATAAAATTCAAAAAGTCGGCAACATTATACCTGGCCACTACGTTATAAAACAAGGGTCCAAACCCAAATCTCTTGAGGTAAATAATTCATTTGAAATAAATTCAACTCCCAGGAACAAGCCTGTTGATAGAACTCTTCTTGCCCAAGTTCTACCAGTCAAAAGTATTTTTGGTTTAAGCAAAAATGATCTTAAAAAACCAATTTTGTTATCCATGACTAGAAATGACTGTGAGCAATGTGATTACCAGCTGATGACTTGGAAAAAGAATCCGCCAAAAGGGTTAACTCTCAAAATTTTAAATTCAGAAAAACTGGCTAAAAACAACCAACTACTTCTTGAGCTTTTCCAAATTACTCATGATCACTTCTATGAAATTATTGGCCGCGCAATCCCGACACCTGTCTCCTTCCTAATCAGCACAAAAGGGAATCTAAGAGCTATTTATAGAGGTGTAATTGATCCAAAGACTTTATCTGAAGACATGATTAGCATTCAAAATGACAACCTTGATCTACGAAACATTTCACTCCCTTTTGAGGGCATTTGGGCTTCACGGAGTAACCCCACTGCAAGACCTTTAAACTTTGTCGAAGATTTATTAGATGCCGGTAAACTATCTGCTGCCGAAAATTATATCGCTTCTGAAAAAAATACCTTAATTCAAGATGAAACTTTTCAAATGCTGTTGGAAAGGCTAAATGCCTTAAAAAAAGAAAGGCGACCCTAGGGCCGCCTTTCATATTTGAGGGGATCCGGGATGGATCTAAATTAAAAAGTTCTATTTTTTCGCCTCTTCGCGAGCCTTCACATCTTCCATAATCTTTTCGGCAATGTTTCTTGGACAAGGTGAATAGTGAGAAAATTCCATTGAGAATTGACCTCTTCCAGAAGTCATTGTTCTCAAGTCACCAATGTACCCAAACATTTCACTAAGTGGTGCTTCGCCTTTAACCCTGATCCCGGTAGGATTAGTATCCTGAGCTGAAATCATTCCACGGCGCCTATTAAGGTCTCCAATCACATCACCTACATTATCCTCAGGGGTGAATACATCTAGCTTCATAATTGGCTCAAGTAATTGAGCCCCGGCCTTAGGCATCGACTGCCTGTAAGCCGCCTTAGATGCGATTTCAAAAGCAACTGCTGACGAGTCAACGGCATGGAAGCCACCATCAACAAGTGTTATTTTGAAATCCAAACATGGATAACCTGCAAGAACACCCTTATCTTTAGAAAGCTTCCATCCTTTTTCAACTGCCGGTATATACTCTTTGGGAACATTTCCACCAACAATCTTAGATTCAAACTCAAAGCCAGAACCTGGTTCTAAAGGCTCAATAACATAATCAATCTTCGCAAACTGTCCTGCTCCACCAGACTGTTTCTTGTGAGTGTAGGAATCCTCTAGACGGTTAGTCACTGTCTCTCTATAGGCTACTTGTGGAGCACCTGCATCAACCTCAACACCATGCGTTCTCTTAAGAATATCTATCTTAATGTCGAGGTGCAACTCTCCCATTCCACGAAGAATTGTTTCACCAGAATCCTGATCAGTTTCAACATGAAAAGAAGGGTCTTCTTTAACCATTTTACCAATAGCAATACCAAGTTTCTCAGCTGCAGCTTTGTCCTTAGGTGCGACTGCAATTGATATAACTGGATCTGGAAATACCATGGGCTCAAGAGTAGCCGGGTTCTTAGGATCACATAAAGTGTGACCAGTTTGTACGTTCTTGAGACCAACTAAAGCCACAATGTCTCCAGCTTGAGCATAATCGAGGTCTTCTCTGGAATCGGCATGCATTTCTACAATTCGTCCCACTCTTTCCTCTTTACCTGTAAATGTATTAAGTAAGTTAACACCTTTCTCCAAAACGCCTGAATAGACTCTAGTGAAAGTCAATGCACCATACTGATCATCCATGATCTTGAAAGCAAGGGCACGCAATGGTTTATCTTTGTCAACTATGGCAAATTCTCCAGTTTCATTTCCTTCCATATCAACCTCAGGTTGAGGTTTGACTTCTGTCGGCGAAGGAAGAAAGTCAATCACTGCATTAAGTATAAGTTGGATTCCTTTATTTTTAAAAGCAGAACCACAATAAGTTGGGAAGAAATCAAGATTGATAGTTCCTTTACGAATACATTTTTTAATCGTCTCAATGTCCGGCTCCTCACCTTCGAGGTACTTTTCCATTGCGTCATCATCTTGTTCAACGGCAGTTTCAATTAGCTCAGTACGATATTGCTCTGCCTTCTCTTTGAGGTCATCAGGAATGTCCTGAACCTCAAAATTCTCTGGTTGTCCTGATTCATCCCAGACGTAAGCTTTCTGACTAAGGATATCAACAACACCAACAAAAGAATCCTCATATCCAATTGGAATTGTCATTACGAGCGGTTTAGCTGCGAGGACTGTTTCAACTTGATCCACTACTCTGTAAAAGTCAGCGCCGAGTCGATCGAGTTTATTAACAAAAATTAAACGTGCCACTCCGGACTCGTTAGCGTATCTCCAGTTCGTTTCAGATTGTGGCTCTACACCTCCGGAGCCACAGAATACTCCAACACCTCCATCCAAAACCTTAAGTGAACGATAAACTTCAATAGTAAAATCTACGTGGCCAGGAGTATCAATAATGTTGAATCGATGATCGTCCCAAAAACATGTAGTTGCTGCAGACTGAATAGTAATTCCACGTTCCTGCTCCTGCTCCATAAAATCCGTCGTTGCAGCCCCATCATGGACCTCGCCAAGTTTGTGGATTTTACCGGTTAGCTTTAAGATACGCTCAGTTGTAGTGGTCTTTCCAGCATCCACGTGAGCGAAGATTCCAATGTTTCGATATTTCGAGAGATCAGCCATATTTTTTAAAAAAACGAGCGCGCCCGATAACCCATTTTTTGCGAAGTTTCAATGATTATTTGCTAGAGAATGTTCCTTTAGCCTATTTATTAGCCAAAAAAATTTTAAATTTTTCGCCATCAAGAAAATTAATAGCATGAAATGAACTAATAAATCTAATCAACCAGCAGACAATTCCATCTTTAAATATGACAATAAGTCAGCAAAATCCTCCAGTGATAAGCCAGCTTCTAGACCTTCTGGCATTATTGATTTTCCGGTTGCTTTAATGCTTAAAATATTATTCCGGTTAAGCACCCTATTAGTACCATCAATTAACCGCATTATAATACTATTGGAAGTCTCTGCTTGAACTAAACCATAAATGTTTTCATTTATAATCTCAGTATTGTAGGCCATGTATCTAGGTTCAATTGAAGCACTTGGTGCCAGAATTGATATTAATAGGGCTTCAGCAGAGCGATTAGAAAGCGTATAAAGGTCAGGACCAAAATCTCGGCCGACTTCACCAAGTTTGTGGCAATTAGAACAACGAGCAATAAAATGTTTTTTTCCATTTTCAAGGTCCCCTTTCATTAAGACAGATGGCTTAAACCGAGCAATAACTTCTTCGCGATCAACTTTCATAGATTTAGTAAAAATCTCTTTTGCTCTCTCACGAATCTCAGGAGAAGAATGTTCCTTGATTCTTCCGAGCGAACTTGGGGTCAACTCCACAGAATTGATTTCTCCTAACTCAATTCTATTTAAAAGATATTTTATACCTTGAACTTTCGATAGCAGAGCATTTTCAGCTGCTTCTTTGCCAGCAGGACCAAGTAATGACCAGGAATCTAGAATATTGTTAAAAGAACCAAGAGCACCTAAATGCTTTAATGTAACCAGTTGAATTTCTTTTGGATTTACAGAGCCAAGTAATCCAACCATCTTTGCAATATTCTCTTTTCCAAGTAAAGAAACAGCCAAGGATCTTTCTTCTGTTGAAAGTTTAGTGTCAGTGACAGCAGTGGCAGCGGCGGCACGCACATCCTTTCTAAAACTGAGTGGCGCAAATGAGAGCAACCTCCACTTTTGTGAACCCGAACGATTCAACAGTATTTCTTTAGATATCTTTTCTCCCATACCTGGAAAACGATGTGACATTTTTAAGAGGCCTTCAGTAATTAATGGGCTCAAATTTTTACAATTTGCAAGCGCCTTAAAATGGTGAATAGAAGAACTCAGGACGGCAGCTGCAAAGAAAGGGTCTCTTCCATCTTTTTGAGCAATTTGAGCAAGTGCAAGGCCTGCTTTAGCAGATTTAAATTCCCCTAATGTATAGGCCACCTGAAGACGAACCTTTGGATCAGGGTCACCAGCAAGTGCAAGTACTTCAGGAATGACATCCTTTAATTTTTCAGATTTTCTTAAAGCGATTCGACGAATTGCTCGCTCTTTAGAGACGAGTCCATTAATAATTTCTTTCCTGCTCCATAAAATTGATTCTTTTTTTCGAAAGGACTCTCTCAATGCAATATCTCGAACAATACCGTTGGAGGAATTTTTTGTGATTTTTGGCCAATTATGTTCCAACCCTTCCTTGGTTATACGATAAATGCGACCCTTTCCCTGACCGGAATAATAATGCGGCCTTAATTCTTGCTTACCTTCGGGTGGTAACCATTGTGGGTGCTCAATCATATAACGATACATATCCACAATCCACAAAGATCCGTCAGGCGCTGTTCTTGACATAACCGGTCGACACCATCGGTCAGCAGAGGCAAAAAAATCGTACTTACCATCATCAGCACGCTCAGCTTTGTAAGTTACTCCATAATCATCAAGTATGTGCCGCTGTACGAGATTCGAAAACGGCTCACATGTAAAAGCGCTCATTTGTCCCTCCGGGTGATCAAATAATAACTTGTCTCTGTAAATTGAAATTCCACATGCAGATGTGTAACGCCCAATCATATCAAATCCATGAAACCGTTTTTGAGCTTTACCAGCAGAAAAAATTTTTGGCGACTTTCCCCTAAGCATTTGACGAGGGTCGGGTGCAGCAATATCTGGATTGCGTTTTAAGTAATGATCTTCTAAAGCATAGTGCCAAATAGGGTGCGCATTCTGAACACCAAACCAGTTGCCATCATTATCTCTTACTCGACCAAATTGTGAAGGCCCGCCAATTGGTTCAAATGATCCGTCAGGCCTAAACCGAAAATCGCGCGCCCCAAGCTTAATTTTTTTTCCACTTTTTTTGGATGTTATAATGGTATTAACTCCAAACCCGGCATGGTGGCCACCGCTCGCACAATAAATCCAACCATCGAGACCCCATCGAAGGCTATTAACTCTGAGTTGCTGATTATTCTCGATAAAACCCGTGAACCAATCTTCTTTTTTTTCAGCAACCCCATCACCGTCTTGATCCTCAGCATAAAAAATTTTACCTGCGCAGGTCACAATAACTCCATCACCCCAAGACATAACGCCGGTAGGAAAGTCTACATCGTCAATAAAGACTTCCCTCTTATCGAGCCTTTGGTCTGTATCTGTATCTAAGAGTTTAACAATGCGACCTTTTATACCGTTACCACCTGAAGGATAATCTGCCATTTCGGCAATCCATACCGATCCGTCAGCAGACCAATCAATCGCTACAGGATCCATAATAAGGGGCTCACTTGCTATGATTTCTATATTGAAACCCTTTGGAACATGAGCTCTTTTGAGGCTCTGAGCAGGCAATAAAGGAGGTGAGTCGGGTAGGGGTTTTATTTCTGCCGTTTCATAAAGGGCACCGATCTCCACGGCCGATAAGGACCTATCAAAAAAAGCAACCTCATCAATTCTTCCCTGAAAATTTGCAAAACCATCATTACGCCCTCCAATAAAAAATTGATTAGAATCTGAATAGGTAATTTCTAGATTACCAGAAATTTCCTCTTTCCCATTAATATAAGCTTTAACCTGTTTCTGATTTCGAACAAAGACTAGGTGATACCATCGGCCCTTAACCAAGTCTTGTTTGCCATTGAGTAAATTATTGGATTTATTACCATTAAAAATGATGAGTTTGCTAGAATGGCTAGCTGACCCTCCAATCCCCACATGATCCCCTGGAGCATCCTTGTCCTCAGGCTCCCCTCTCGATAAAAAATAACCAGTTACCGGGCGGGCATCATTGCGTAGTCCGTTTCTAAACCATAATGAAACCGAGTAATGGTCATCGGTTTCAACTTCTGAGGCAATTCTTCCGCCGGTAAAATTAGCTGATCTACTCTGATGATTCTTAGGAAATCCGCCACCCTCAACTCCTGGCAGGTGACAAACAACCCCATCCTCAAAATCTTTTCCAGGTTCCAAGTCTCCAAGCCTCCATAATTTGACTGGCTTCATAACATTTATAGCATGTGCATATTTACCCAATGGCTCTATGTATCCTTTTTTGGTCACCCCTGAAATCCCCTCAAGCATACTAATTAAATGAGAAGTAATTTTTTTCTCTGCTTCGATTTCAAGTCCCGCTGTAACTGAGGGCCATGTAGTATAACCCCCAAGAAAATGCTGCTCTGCCGGAGGAATATACCCTTCTGCTCCATTGGCTAATTCAATATTCATCATGATGCCAAGAGGGCTCCATGCCTTGAGTTTCAAACCTGTTAAGGCATATACCTCATTAGGCATAGCCGTTATACCAAAATCTCCTACCCTAATTGTTTGAAGAACTATTTCCGTTTTTGGGTTTTCGTGAAGAAACAGTGCCTGCCTTGCGTACACCTCAGGTCGATTCTTTGGAGTGTTATTAGTAATGCCTTTAGCAACGTTTTTAGCCCATTCGAGTCGTGCCTTATCCGGCACCCGACGGTCCATCGTGACGCGTTTTTCCTGCATTGAAATGGGTAAGTCATCAGTATATTTAATTGTATCAAGTGATTGAACTGAAAGGTCTGTTAATTCAGAAACATAACGTTTGATACTAATATCACTTTCTTCTCTTCGTTTTCCATAATCAGCTCTCCAGACATCTCCACTAGTGCCTTGTGATAATGCAACAACACATTCATTGCCCAACCGAGCAGACATCTCTTTAGAGTACCGACCAAAATAGTCTGAAGAAATTCCAGAGTGCCCACTAAAGTAATGCATTGAAAAATTTCCTAAAACGGCTATAGGCTCGTCACTTTCAGAGACCAATGAAAATAATGTAAACCAAGGATCAGTTGGACCTGTTTCTCCGGTAGCATTTGGGTTCTGATATCCCGGATGCATATTAGCACGAATTGTCTTTTCTCCGAATGGATCAGTACCGGTGCCAGGCCAAAAAGACCATCGCCTTGGCTTCGTATAATCTGATCCATCAAAAACCGACCACCCGGCCTTTGCTGGTCGTAAACTCGCGTGCGCTCTAATGATTGACTCTGCGATCTTTCTTGGAAGGAATTTTGTATAGTCTTCGTCCTTATCCGTTCCAAGGCACAGATCCATTACACTGGGTGCACTGTGTGTGTGTGTAGCACATATAAGGATCCTATTTTTACTGATGCCAGTTTTATTGAATACCTCATCTTTAGCTGCATCACATAAATGAGTTGGAATCATGCAACTATCCACAACGGCGATAGCGATGGTCTCTTTATTATCAGAAACAACAATGGCTCTTGAATTCAAACGGTCTGCAATGATTCTCACCTTATTGGTCAAGAATCCACCGTTAACGGTAACCGGCAATTTCCGAGGTGTAATGTCAACCTGTGCTGATCCAGCGCTTAAGCCTGCCATTAGTGTTTTATGCCCCCCCCCTAGTAACATGATTATTGTGAGGAGATAGCAGATTTTCATGCTTTAATTTTAGCAATCATAAGCCAAAAATAAAAGGATTGTTCCTTAGAGTTATAATAAAGCAAAAAACAATATTCTTTAACAAATTTTTCAACTTGATCCCTTATAATTATTAATCAGAAAACAAAAACATGCACAAAAGAGCATTCTTATTACTTATATCAGTTGTTATTAAGCTCGGTACAATTTGCTCAATTCTTTTAACATTCAGTTTCGTAACGGCCAAGGAACGGCCACCAAATATCATTTTGATTCTGGCAGATGATTTAGGATATGGAGACTTGGGGTGTTTCGGTCAAAAAACTCTTAAAACACCTCGACTGGATATGATGGCAAAAGAAGGAATGAAATTAACCCAGTTCTATGCCGGCTGTACTGTTTGCGCACCCTCACGGAGTGTCCTCTTAACGGGCAGGCACATGGGTCGAACAATGGTTCGCGGCAATTCGACGCAACCAATTGTGATCAAGCCCAGTCAACACACTCTAGCATCAGTACTTAAAAAAGCAGACTATGCTACTGCCTGCGTAGGTAAATGGGGAATCGGAACACCGGATAATTTTACGAATCCTAATGATGTTGGATTCGATTATTTTTATGGTTATATCAATATGTGGCACGCTCATAATTTTTATCCCGAATTTCTCATTCGTAATGGAAAAGTCGTAAATTTACCAAATGAGGTCTTTCCCAAATGGAAGCGATGGCAAGATCCAAAACATCCTCAATCTGGAAGGGGGGTAGCAGTTAAAAAAGTTCAGTACGCACCAGACCTTTTTACACAAGATGCGCTTCGTTTCATTAAAGAAAACAAGGAAAATCCTTTTTTCCTTTATTTCGCAATGAACGTTCCACATGCCAATAATGAGGCTGGCAACCAAGGCATGGAAGTCCCTGATATCGGTGAATTTGCAGATAAGGATTGGCCCGATCCGGAAAAGGGGTTTGCCGCAATGATTAAAAATATTGATCGAGATGTGGGTCAAATTATTGACTTAATCAAGGAACTAAAACTAGCCGCTGACACGTTAATTATTTTCACCTCAGACAATGGACCCCATCAAGAAGGTGGCCATAAGGCTAACTTTTTCAATTCGAGCGGACCCTTTCGCGGAATTAAGCGAGATCTCAATGAGGGCGGAATCAGGGTGCCCACTATCGCTTGGTGGCCTGGGACCATCAAATCAAATTCCATAAACGATCAACAATGGTACTTCGGTGACTTTATGTCCACGTTTGCTGAAGTGGCAAAAATTAAAGCTCCAGAAAACATTGATAGCGATAGTTTTTTATCCACTTTAAAAGGAAGTCCACAAAATAAAAAATGGAGCCGAAAGAATCATATTTATTGGGAATTTCTAGAACGCGGCTCTGCCCAAGCTGTGAGGTTCGGTAAATGGAAAGCCATTCGCAAACCAATGTTCACTGGCCCAATACAACTATACGATCTTTCTTTTGACCATGAAGAGAAAAAGGATCATGCCAAACGCAGACCCGATCTGGTCAAGCACGCTAAAAATTTATTAGATCAATCTCATGAACCAGATTCGAATTGGGAAATTCGGAGAAGAAAACAAAAATAATATCATATAAATAATTGGGATCTCATATAATTTTTCCTTACGTAAATCATAGCCCTACTTCAGCGTCATCAGGTAGGCCATAACGTCAGCCAACTCCTGTTGCGTCAGCAATACACCCATCGGTGGCATCGGCGACACCTTCCCCTGAAATTCTTCGGCAATCGCTGCTCCTGGATCTACCAGACTCTCAAGTATGTAGTCTTCTTGTTTGCGTGTCGCGATAGCGTCAAGGGCTGGCCCGACCGGACCGCCCTCACCGTTTACCGCATGACAACGCGCACAGTTAGCGATGGGGTGCGTCTTAAAGATCTTTTTACCGCGCTCCACATCACCTTTAGTGACTTGGGACTCGTCCCCTGTAATCGTTTCATATTCAACCTTACGCAAGCTTACATCATCCCACCAAGCCTTACCTGTAGACACTCCCCACCCCCCCAAAAGGCAGTTTATACTGGCTACCTTTTGTGAGCCCGAGTTGAAGCGCAACTTGATCTGCGTCCAATCCTGTGTGCCTTTTATCCCGTTACTCCCCGGTGCATCGGGATGGGCGCTGACGTAAAGCAACGCGCCGCGACCACCTCCTCCTACATTTTCAGTTTTAACCCAAGCACTCAGTTCATATTCGGAATTCATATCGATAGGGACATTCATGGTAACACCCCACTCGGAAGCCTTGTCGGCTGAAATCTCAATGGAATGTTTTCCAGTCCGGGCAACATTAGCTAACTTATGCTTGGCCACCCCGCGGAACGATCGTCCAGTCCATCCGGCTGCAAAATCGCCGCTAAGCTTTTCGAATGAACCGTTCACCAAGAGCTCCTTTCCTAGCTTGAATGGACCTCGCTGCACTGGACCGGCACCAGCATTACGCAGACTCTGCGAGAGCCAAGGTTCACTCGCATTGGAAAAGTCTTTGATTAACTCCTTAGCTGCCTGAACGATCGTTTTTTGATCTTCGAACTGAACCATTTTATTAAAAGCAGCGAGGCGTACTATCAGCTCCTCGTCCTGAACCACCGCTGTATCAAAGAAAAGTTGTAATGCAGCCGCATCATTGCCGAGCGCATTAATCGCATTTCGGCGCAAAGCTGGATCTTTGCTCATGAGAGCCGCTTGGTGTGTGTCTGGATCGAGAGCTCCTATTCCCTTCAAACTCCAGAGTGCCTGAATCGCACCAATTCCGCCCGCAGTCACTTTCTTCTTCAGCCCGGGAACAGCTCCCTTCTTTGCTTCGTCTACTAGGAGACGTTGCGCTGTGTGTCGCCAGAACAAATTGTCACTGTCCAGTGCCGCAACAAGTTGGTTATCGCTCGCTCCAGCGAGTGACTTGATCTTCGATTTCGGCGCATCTTCCCAGACGACACGATAAATCCGGCCGTGCCCGCGGTCGCGGTTAGGATTAACGTGAGCATTTCCCTTTCCATTCTTTGCATCATATCCACCGCGGCCTTTGCTTGGCGTGGGATTGTGTTGAATGATGAAGTTGTACCAGTCCGCCACCCAGAGGTGCCCATCAGGGCCAACCTCCGCTGCTACAGGCGAGAACCACTCGTCAGCCGAGGCCAAAAAGGCAAACGCGTTCTTAGCCTTATAACCCGCGCCCGTAGGAATAATTTCATACATCCCCAAAAGGTGACCGGTAGGCCCACCGATAAACGCCATCTTCTCGCGATATGACTCCGGGAAGGCCGCCGAGGTTGCCAGCGCATGACCGGCTCCCGCCGTGTAATTGTTGAATGCATCGACCTGACGGATGTTCGGTGTGATTGGATGGAATGAGCGATCCGTCGCGATCATCTTCGCACTCATGCCTTTCTTACCGGCGGGGAAGGCAGTGGCTGGAATGCCGCAGAAAAAGCTGGGATTGTTGTTAGCGGTGGAGCCAAATACATCACCAGACGAGTTAAACCCTAGTCCCCAGGTATTATTATTGAACTGATGCATGAACTCGAGCGCAGATCCGTCCGGCTTCATGCGAAACACGCCGGAACCGAACCTCTTCTGCTCACCACCAACTGTACCACTGTAGGAAGAGTAGCCAACCGCACCCCAAATCCAATTGTCGAATCCGTAACGCAGATTCGATGGCCCTGCGTGGGTATCACCCGTACCCCAGCCAGTATTCAATACCTCGCGTACGTCAGCTTTGTCATCGCCATCAGTATCTTTCAAGAAGAGGAAGTCTGGAACGTGAGCGACAATAATTCCTCCGCGAGAGAATGTCAGTGAAGTCGGAATGTTGAGCCCATCTGCAAAGACTGTCACCTTGTCACACTTCCCGTCCCCGTCAGTATCTTCAAGGATCTTGATTTTGTCGTTACCAACACGGTCAGGCGTCATCTCGTTCGGGTAATCAACCGTCTCGGCGGCCCATAGCCGACCACGTTCGTCCCAGGCAAGGCCAATGGGGTTGATGATGTCCGGCTCACTGGCGAACAACTCAAGCCTAAAGCCGACCGGCGCCTGGGTATATTTCATACTGTCTTCTGCCTTAAGGGGAAACTGATAAGGCAATGGCTCAGGGCGGTTCTCGTAGTTGGCAATGTCACCACGCTTCTCATATTTCAATGACGCGCGTTCCGCGATAAATTCTTCATATGACTGCTTTCTCTCCTTGCCCACAGACCAAAGGATCCCTGCCTTGAGCAATTGGTGGAAGGCAGACTGCTTCCAGACCCGCTCGTCGTGACCAGAAGCCGTATAGAAAACTCGTCCCTTGCCTTGCGTACGCACCCATGTCCACGGCTCTGGCTCCGTAATGTTGTCATCCTTTCCCTCCACCTCGCGTACCATCAATACTTGGCGATCTTTCTCATTGTGATTCTTGTGCTTGTAGGTCTCATCCCAAGCCTCAAATTCTTTGACCCCCTCCATCGCCGGGTGCTGAGGATCGACCACTTTGGATGTGAAGGTACCAACCTTATGACTGTCAAATCGACCGCCCACCAACTGGTCGAAAGCTGGTTCGTTGCCGAAACACCAGCTCGCGCAATGGACCGGAACGAAACCGCCACCACCCTCGACGTAGTCCTTTAGGTTCTTCCACTGATTGGGAGTGATTGTTCCATGATTCGCATAGAGTAAAAGTGCATCAAACTTTCCCAGAAATGTGGCGTCACCAAGAGCCTCCTCAACGCTGGTGACATAATCAAAGTAAATAGCATCGCGCCCAAGCCCCTTAGCCAACATCGGATAGTACTTGTTGCTGTTGTGATGTTCGCTGTCGTGGCCGAGAAACAGCACACGAATAGCACCCTCTTTCGGTTTAGTCTCGATTTCAGTTTTGGGGGCAGCAAAAATAACCAGTGCAAAGGCACTCACGATTGAGGTTATTAGCGGAATATAAAGAGCTCGATTTTTCATAGTGCGTTATATAATTAAAATATTATTAAAAAAATTACTCAAGAGTGAACTTCAGTTCCAGCGGCCGGCCATTGTATTGGATCTCTTTGGTTCTGC
>CESM01046021.1_pt1 | contig 13021 bp, 16 predicted proteins | sample 361421 | NCBI WGS metagenome assembly CESM01 (sample SAMEA2622219, study PRJEB7988) | marine metagenome | isolation source: saline water (ENVO:00002010), including | reverse complement strand
GGTAAAAAACATGTATTAAAATATCATGATAGAAAGAAAGCAGCTAAGATGTTGAAACCAAATTATGTTCATACAGAAAGTTCAAATATCATGGACACATACAGACAGATGAATACTCAGCAACAAGAAACTTTTAACGAAGCATCTTCTGGTGAAATGATTGATAAGTTATTCAATCTCAAAGGTGATAAAGATTCACAATACGGTGTTGCTAAGATGTTAAACATGACAGGTGTTAAAGTTGTTCAAGCAATGCAGAAACAAAATCCACAAGGATTTGCAAAGTTAGTTGCACAATTAGGTAAAGAGAAAAAGATTACATTACCTACCAACAACAAACTAATGAAAATGTTCAAACAACAAGGTGTCAAACCTTTACCAGAATCTATTAATGAAGTTAAGAAACAAGAAGTTGATGCAATGAAAAAGATTTCTAAAGATATGCAATCAGTTTTAAAAGCATATCAAAAAGTTGCATCAATGGGTGACAAGACACTTAAAGATACAAAACATAATGCATCATACAAAAAAGTTCTTGATGCTAGAGATGCAATACTAAAAATGATTGGAACTCTCAACACACAAATGTTGTTAACAAGAGAAGAAACAAATCTTTGGTCAAAATTAATGACAGAAGAACAGATTACTTACAAAGTTAAGGGTATGCAGACACCTGAAAGACAGAAGTTTAGACAATCTGCTAAAATGATGAAAGTGCAACTTGACATCATAGACTCAGATAAACAGACTAATAAAGTAAAGAAAGGCGAAACAGTTCTTATTGTGACTGGAAATAAAAAGAAACTTAGAGACTTTGATTCAGTTGTAAGAGGTAAATCTTCTTATGGTGACCCATCAACAATTAAACATTTTGACGAAAAATGAACGAAACAGAAAAAACGATAGAAAAGATTTTAACATCTGACGCTAGACGAAAAGAGTTTAGAAAGAAATTGTTAAAACTTGGCTATGTAAAGAAAGCCAAAGAAGCAAATCAGATCATGGAAGTTATTGCTGATTTTGGCATGATGTCAGATGCAGGTAATAAAAAGATTGCTCGTGCTGTATCAAGTGCAAAGAATGAGAAAGATTTGAAAGCCAAGATAGATAAAATATCTACTATGGCAGGCGGAAAATATGGTGAAGCTTCAGAAGATGAAGTATATCAGAGAGCTTTAGATGCTATGCAGTCTAAAGCAAAAGGTGTTCAGAACAGACCAGATGCAAATATGTTGATACAACTGAGAAAGTTCAAAGACATCACAAAAGATGGTGAAATTAGAACTGATGACATGAAATCGTCTAAAGTAAAAAGAGACGATGCAGTCAAAGTTCATGACACTTTAATGCAGGTTAGAGGTCCAGTTAGGACTAAATACCTACAGTTATTACAAAAAAATAAACAATCTTTTAGTAAGGCATTTAACGCCATTCTAAAAGTTGCAAATAAATAGAGAGAGGAAAATAAAATGGCATTATGGGGAGTATCTGATTCAGACGAATCAAAACCAAAATACTTGAATACCGCTGATGCAAAAAATTGTATTGCGAAACCAGAAGGTTGGGTTCTAAAGAAAACAGTTGGTTCTAGAAACTTAGAAGAGATTTTAGTTGCAACAGGAGCTGATCTTGCAGTTGGTATCGGTCAGGCAGACATTACTGAAATTGATTTTGTCACAACAGCATTTGACAAATCAGACGGTGGAACATTATCAGTCAAAGTATTCTTTAACGAGAATGTGACTGTATCAGGAACACCACAATTAACAGTTGTTAACGACCAAAGAGCAAACCACACATTATCATATGCAAGTGGTTCAACAACCAACGAACTAGTATTCAATCTTGTGATTGGCGCAGCTAACGCCGCTACATCAGCAGGTGACGAATTAAGTATTGGTGCAAACGCAGTATCATTAAATGGCGGAACTATTGTTGACACAGCAGGTGGTGGTAATGCAACTATCACAAACAGTGGTGCAATAGGAACAGCAGCTGGCACAATTACAGTAGCTGCTTAATTATAAGGTAACATTATGAGAATACATGTTTTAGGTTCAGAAGCGGCTTGTGGCACAAGCTCAGGCAATGGTTCTAATTTTGGACTATCTACTGCTGTGCGACTTGTAAATACAGGCGCAACAGATAGATTAGTTTCTATAGAAAACAGTTCTAACTCTCTCATAGGCACTTTCACTCTTAAAGCGAATAGTGTAGAGATAGTCCAAAAAGACGCTTCTCACGAAATATTTGCCGCTAACGCAGCTGTTAAAGGCGTTGGGGTAGCAATAACAGGATAGATATGAAAACATTTAAAGAATACTTAAACGAAACTCATTCAGAATATGGTTTTAGTGGTGCAGGATTATCCTCATCAACAGTGCCATATGACATTGACAATCCAGAAGTAAAGAATAAAGTTAACGCAATTCTAGGTCATGTTGCAGTATCAGAGTTCTTAAATCCAGCGGCCGCTGTTGCTCAGATGGAAGCAAAACTTGGTCAAATTGGAATGATGAAGAAACATACAGTAGAAGGACACGGTGAAGTGCAACAAGAAGAGTTTGGTAAATCAGGTCAGATAGACTTACAATTCTCACAAATGGGTGAGACAATAGGTAAGTCAGTAGACACACCGATAGACCAACTTGATAAAGAAGAAAAAATCGTAAATCTTAATATTAGATACGAACAATTAGAATCAGGTTCTTACAAAGTTTACGGTTCTATAGTTTAAGTTAAAACTTAAACACTACATACTTATATTATGGGTCTTTTTGACAAAATCACTGCGAAGAATTTTAACGCCTATGCGATGAAGCATTATGATGATCCTCAATGCGAAGACATCGAAGACTTCAATGAAGACTTACGCAGATTCAGATATCTAAAACGATTATTACATCGTTATCACGAGAATGGCGAACTTAGAGAACGCCTCATGTTAAATCATCTTATATGTCTATTCAATGTATTTGGATTTGAGGCATGTATGAGAATGTTGCATTTTAAAATCAAAGAAGATAAACACTGGTCATCTATCAAGACAATGTTAATCTATCTTGATCTGATAAAGGAAGACTGGATGACAGATATACCAATAGATGACACACTTGTGCAAAGACTAAGACTTTTATAACATAAATAGTATTATGGTCGGAAGAGTAATAGACAGTTTAATTGTATTTCGTTTTCTAAAGATGTTAGTGACACCTTTTGCAAAAACACCTGCCTTTAAGTTTGGATTCATAGATGAAAGAGGCAACAGAATTAAATTTCTTACAGACCCCGATAACAAAAATCAAAAGTTACCAAACAATCCTGTATCAAAAGATGAAAAGAACTCTCTTACACCTTTACATAGATTAGTATTCAATCTTAAAAAACTCATAGAAAAAATACCAGGCGGTAAATCTATACTCGCCTCATATGCAGTCGCATTACTATTATTAAAAGAAGAACATAATTTAGAAGATGAACAAGCAGAACAATTATACGAAGACTTCTACAGATATTTAAAACAAGAAAATAAATTAGATGCAGACATGATTACAGAATCTATGGAAGTTGGTAGATTATGCACACGAAGAATGAATGGTGGTCACTATCATTTAAGACAACAACTAAAACAAAATTGGGACGAGTATGGTGATTTCAAAGTTTATCCAGCAAAAACTAAAATCATTGATGTTCAAGAACACTCGCTTGTATATGGCATCAAAATATATGAGGGTAGAATAGATGAAGACAAAGTTCTATTCACAGCAGAAGATGTATATTAACGAAGTATTATATCATATAGACGAAGACTATAAAAAATGGTGTGACACCATTGATATGGTTTGTGAAGAACTATTACTAGAACAGAAAGATGATTGGTTCTTTAACATGACACCAGATGAACAAGACCAATATCTCAAAGATCACCCAAACTCAGATAAGGCAAAAGAACTTTCAAAGAAAAGAAATAAACTAAAACCTACAGATTTTGTGCCAAATAAAGATGTAAAAGACACAGGCAATGTAGATGATGGCGATGTTGATGGTGATGACATACCAGACGAAGAAGATGAATCAATAACATTACCTGATACAGTTGGTGATCTAAAACTTCATATCAGAAGTATGCAAGATGCCGTAGGTGCAGATATAGCTGATATCGCTATGGCATTTAAAGAACCATCAGTTTTCAATACAGTGAAAGCGATAGGCGGTTCTATATCTGGTTCTTCTAGAATTATCATGGGTTCACTCAGAACAGTAGGTAAAAGTTTAAAAGTTGGTGCATCAGCATTACATGATACAGATACTTTTCAAAAGTTAAAAGGTGGTGTAATCAAAGTCGATGAGTTCATGCAGAAGAATAAGGCACTTGCAACATTGAGTGCAGTTGCAGTATCAGGTCTTGCAATTGGTCAATGGTTAAGAATGTCATTCTCAGGTGATATAGAATCAGATTTTGACTTGACTATTATACCACAAGCATTTGCAGGCGAAGCAGGATTCAAAGAACTAATTGCAACACCAGATGGTATAAAAGGTATGGGGTTATTGAGTGCAGGTATGGCAACAGGTGGATTACCAATCTGGATGGGTGGTGCAACAGGTCTTGCACTTGCATTGACATACTCAGGTCTACAAAGTGCAGGTCAAACAGAGAAAGGTAAAAAACTAAAAGAAAAGATGGTCAGTTGGGCACAATCTATGGGTGATAAGATTGAGAAAGGTGCAAAGGCAGTCGATAAGAAATTAGGCATACAACAAGAATCAACTCTATTCATAGAAAATATTGTCAAGATGAAAGAGATGAAGTATGAAGATGATGAAGAAAAATTAAAACCTGCAAAATATAAAAAAGTCAAAATATTCAAATCAGGTTGGGACAATATAGTCTTACCAAAACCACCAACACCAGATAGTAAAGAAGCAAAAGCACAAATGATGAAGACCGTATCAGAAGTAAATGATGTGACTGATCAAGAGAAACAAGAATATATCAATACAGATAAAGATTCATCATATTACATCAAAGAATATATGGACGAAAATGATCTAGATTATAAAGAAGACATGATAGAGTTTATAGAAGACCAGTGTGTGCCAGTCGTTAGACATTACAAAAATACATTTAACTATCCTAGACCATATCAACTTGCAGAGAAATACAAGGTCAAACTAAACAAATTTAAAACTGGCACTGCATCAACGCCATCGTATCCTTCAGGTCATACAGTGCAACCATATGTTGTTGCAAATTTCTATGGTAAGAAATATCCAGAACACAAGAAAAATCTAAGAATCATGGCAGATAAGTGTGCGTATGGTCGTGTGAATGCAGGATTACATTTTCCCATGGATTACAATGCAGGTGTCAAACTTGCAGATAGTTTAAATGATTATATAGATTATGATTATGAATTAAAAGAAGATGCACCAGTGAATGCAACAGGAGTTGCAGTATCGACAGATACACCTCTAGTAAGAAGTAGAAACACATATAAGAAAAGAAATAAGAAAGAAGCAGAAAAACTCTACACTCGCATACTGAAAAGATACGACTACAGATAATATGTTAAAATTTTTAAATTGGCTCGCCCTATTTACATCAGTGGGCATTGCAGGTATAGCTGCCTATTTTTCAGTCATAGGTATGGCGACTATATTTGCAGGCGCTTATCTTGGCACTATAGTCATGATGACCGCACTAGAAGTTGGTAAGTTGGTTACGGCAGCTTTTCTACATCTTGCGTGGGACAAACTAAACTACATGAAGTATTACCTTGTTTCGGCAGTAGGTGTATTGATGTTGATTACATCATTAGGTATATTCGGGTATCTATCAAAGGCAAATATAGAGACAACACTTGTAGGTGATTCATATACACTAGAAATGTCTATCATAGATAAAAGAATAGAATCAAGAGACTCACAATTAAAAAGACTAGAAGATAGAGTTGCAGGTTTAGATAACATTCTAGATACTGCAAGACCACAAGACAGAAACTATATCGATAGAAGACAAACAGATGAGAGAAATGAAATTGCAAATGACATTGACATAATAGTAGATGATATAGTAAAATTAAATGAAGACAAATTACCTTTACAAAGGTTACAATTAGAACAAGAAGCGGAGATTGGTCCAATTAAGTATGTTGCAGAAGTAATATATGGGCAAGAGGATTCTGTCAAGTATCTTGACAACGCTGTGAGGTGGGTGATTTATGCACTCATCTTTGTATTTGACCCCTTAGCGGTGCTACTATTAGTATCATCAACAGGTTTGATTGCGAGAAGAATAGAACAAGATAAACCTAAAGTTGTTGAGAACAGATATGTCATTCAAGTGCCTAAAAATAAACTCAAAAATATAAGTAAAAAAGACTTGTAAAACCTCGTATCACACAGTATAATAGATGTAATGCTGTGGTTGGAAAGAAAATACTTATCTATGGTCATGTCGAATCTCGACAGGGCAAAATGGGTCAATGAGAATACACTCAACCATAGATGTTGTTATTGTGGTGACTCACAAAAGAATCTATACAAAGCAAGAGGTTATCACTTTGTAAAAGAACAATCATTCATTTACAAGTGTCACAACTGTAGTAAAACAACATCAAGTATAAACTTTTTAAAAGAGAATTTTCCTACTATACATAAAGAGTATCTTAAAGAATTTCTTGCAGAGAAAGGACATAAACCTAAGAAAAAAATGTTGTCGAGTGACAAATTTAAGTTCACTCCAAGAACAGAAATTCTAAATAAAAAAGATAACAATTTAAAGGCAGTTGCTTTTCCTGTATCAGAGAAATCAGAGGCAAGAAACTATCTATTAGATAGAAAGATACCTGAATTCAAGATGCAAGATATGTGGTTTGTGTCACAAGCACAGACACTACATCTTCTATCTGATAAGTATAAAGATAGAGTTTTAGGCAATGACCCTAGAATTGTTTTGCCATTCTATAATGAGAATGGGGACTTAATTGGTCTAACAGGCAGAGCGATAAACGATTCGCCATTGCGATACTTGACCATGAGATTCCGAGATGATGTTCCACTCATCTACAACCTTAACAATGTGGACAGGTCAAAGACAATCTATGTGACAGAGGGACCTATAGATAGTCTATTCCTTCCGAATGCAATTGCAGTTGCAGGAAGTGATTTTAAGAAAATACCAGAAGATATAAAAGATCAAGTAATACTTATCTATGACAATGAACCACGAAACAAAGAGATAATTAAAAAAATCGAAGAAGTTATTAGACTTGGTTATAGTGTGTGCATTTGGAATGATAAGAGAATAAAAGATTGTAAAGATATTAACGACATGATTATGAGTGGGTTAAGTGAAAGCGAAGTGTTAGAAATCATCAATCGTAATACAGTTCAAGGTCTCTCAGCAAAATTACAATTGGTGGAGTATAAGAAGATATGAATTCAGAAATTAAAGTAGTAAAGTCAGACGGTTCAAAAGTCAATATTGATCTAGACAAAATACACAGAATGGTCGAAAAGGCATGTAGAGGCATCACAGGTGTTTCTGAGTCTTCTGTAGAGATGAATAGTGGTCTACAATTCTTTGACGGCATAACAACACAAGAAATACAAAAGATACTTGTCAAAAGTGCAAGTGATCTGATTAGTTTAGAATCACCTAACTATCAGTTTGTTGCATCTAGATTACTATTGTTTGCAATACAGAAACAAGTATTCAACACAAAGTGGAAAGATAGTGAAATATATCCACATATCAAAGACATTCTAGAGAGAAACATAGATGCAGGTCTATACACAAAAGATTTAAGAAAACATTATACAGATGAAGAACTAGACAAGATAGATTCATATTTAAGACATAGTAGAGATACAGAATTTACATATGCAGGTCTACAACAAGTCGTAGATAAGTATCTAGTTCAAGATAGATCTACAAACAAAATATTCGAAACACCACAATTCATGTATATGTTAATTGCAATGACATTGTTTATGAGATACGACAACGGTGAAAGACTAGATTATGTGAAGAGATATTACGATGCGATATCTACTTTTAAAATTAACATACCAACACCTATCATGGCAGGTGTAAGAACACCACTAAAACAATTTGCATCGTGTGTTCTAGTAGATAGTGACGATACTTTAGATTCGTTATTTGCAAGTGATATGGCGATTGGTCGATATGTAGCTCAAAGAGCAGGGATAGGGATAAATGCAGGAAGAATACGAGGACTTGGAAGCAGAATTAGAGGAGGTGAAGTTCAGCATACTGGAGTTATACCATTCCTTAAAAAGTTTGAATCAACAGTTAGATGTTGCACACAAAATGGTGTCAGAGGCGGAAGTGCTACTGTCCACTTTCCTATATGGCACCAAGAAATCGAAGACATCATTGTTCTCAAAAATAACAAAGGCACTGAGGATAACAGAGTAAGAAAGTTAGATTATAGTATACAGTTATCAGAACTATTCTATAAAAGATTTCTTGCAAATGAAGATATCACATTGTTTAGTCCTCATGATGTGCCTGATTTGTATGATGCATTCGGCACACCAGAGTTTGACGAGATGTATGAGAAATACGAGAGAGCGACATCGATATCTAAATCGAAAGTAAGTGCAAGAGAATTATTTACCAATCTATTAAAAGAGAGAGCGGAGACTGGCAGAATCTATATCATGAATATAGACCACAGTAATTCTCATAGTAGTTTTCTTGACAAAGTAAACATGAGTAATCTTTGTCAAGAGATTACTTTACCGACAGACCCAATACAACATATCGATGGTGACGGTGAAATCGCACTATGCATATTAAGTGCAGTAAATGTGGGTATAATCAAAGAAGAAGAGTTAGAAGATATTTGTGATCTTGCAGTAAGAGGTCTAGATGAATTGATAGACTATCAAGAATATCCAGTGTCAGCCGCTCAGAAATCGACTATTGCAAGAAGAAGTTTAGGTATAGGATACATTGGTCTTGCACATTTCCTTGCGAAAAACAGAGTAAAATATAGTGACCAAGACGCCTGGAGTCTCGTCCATGAACTTACGGAGAAGTTTCAGTATCATTTACTTAACTCTTCTATGAACTTGGCAAAAGAAAAAGGCGCATGTTCATACTTTCATAGAACGAAGTATTCACAAGGTATATTACCTATCGACACATACAAAAAAGATGTCGATGAGATTACACCAAACAATCTAGTGTGTGATTGGGAGAAACTAAGACAAGATATATTAGATTATGGTCTTAGACATTCTACACTTACTGCACAAATGCCAAGTGAGTCTTCTAGTGTGACATCAAATGCAACAAATGGCATAGAACCACCAAGAGATTACTTGTCAGTTAAGAAGAGTAAGAAAGGCACACTGAAACAGATAGTGCCACAATACTCACATCTAAAGAGTGCATACACTTTACTATGGGATATGCCAGATAACATAGGATATATAAATGTAGTATCAGTTATGCAAAAGTTTTTTGATCAAGCGATATCAGGTAATTGGTCATACAATCCTGAAAACTACGAGAACGGTGAAGTTCCCGTATCTATAATGGCAAAAGACTTATTAACAACATACAAGTATGGTTGGAAAACATCTTACTATCACAATACCATGGACGGTAAAGTAGAAGATGTGATTACAGACCCTAACTCAGCGATGAATGATTATATACCACCATTGACACATAATGATAGTGATGAGGAAGAATGCGATGCCTGTGCAATTTGAAGAAAAAACAGTAAAATATAAATTTTGGGATGATGAAACGGATAAGTATATAACTGGTTCTACCAATGACCTCACATGGCAATTGATGAAAGACCGATATGTAGTCTTACGAGGTTTTATACCAAAAGATATTATCAATATGACACTCGACATGTGGCGATCAGACGAAGAGTTTGGTAATGCATATTTGCATACAGAAGAGAAAGACATAACATATAAAAATCCTTTGTCTTCTATTGGTAAATCTAAGGCAGGTTATTGCACACCATGGGGAATAGCACTACAGAGTTTTATACATAAGAAGTTAAAAGACTATATAGACATGGACTTACGAGAGACATACTCGTATACTAGAAAGTATGAGAGAGGTGCATATCTTGGTTCGCACACTGATAGACCATCATGTGAGATTAGTGCAACACTTTGTTTAGATTATCTAACAGACGATAGCAAACCATGGAAAATATGGGTTAGAAACGACAAGAACTATGCAGGTGTAGATGCAGAAGTGATCAAGAACGATTCACAAGATATACCACAAAGACTAAGAGAAAAGAACAATTGTAAATCAGTCTCATTAGAACCAGGAGATATATTACTATATCAAGGTCCTAATATACCACACTGGCGAGACTATTTACTAGGTGAGTATAGTTATCATGTGTTTGTTCATTTCTTTAATGCTGATAGTAAGATGAGAGAGATAGAGGGTTTTGATTACGGCATACAACACGATATCAATATAGGACCAAATAGTAATAATAGAAAGTTTGCACTTGATCTAGACGGTCGTGCAAATAGATTTAGTAATGGTAGGGTGCAATTAGATTTTAAATCTTATCCTGAGATGAAAGAGTCGACACCAAAACAAATAAAGATGCAACAGTTTTGTGACACCTATTACGAATCAGACATTGCAAAGTATGTAAACAACTTTGACCATCTAGAAAGAGTAGAGAAAAAATGACAGTATTTAACAGAGAGAAAATAGATTTTACAAAACAAAAACCGTTTTTTGGACCTGAACTTAATGTTCAGAGATTTGACACATTCAAATATCCTATATTTGATAAACTTACTCAGACTCAGTTAGGGTATTTCTGGAGACCAGAAGAAGTATCATTACAGAAAGATAGAAATGACTATCAACAACTCAACGATGCACAAAAACATATATTCACATCTAATCTAAGATATCAAACCCTTTTAGATTCAGTTCAAGGCAGAGCGCCAAGCATAGCATTTTTACCATTCGTGTCTTTGCCTGAACTTGAATCGTGCATTATCACCTGGGATTTCATGGAGACCATACACAGTAGGTCTTACACACACATCATTAAGAATGTGTATGCAAATCCAGGTGATATCTTTGACACGATACTAGACGAAGATGCAATCATCAAGAGAGCAGAGATGGTGACAGAGAAGTATGACCACTTCATAGAACTAGGCAGAAGACGACTATTAGGTCTAAAAGTAGACGATTACGATCTATATAAGGCACTATATCTTGCACTTGTATCAGTAAACATACTAGAGGGTATCAGATTCTTTGTATCGTTTGCATGTAGTTTTGCATTCGGTGAACTCAAACTTATGGAGGGCAGTGCAAAGATTATATCATTCATTGCACGAGACGAGGCACAACACCTTGCAACATCACAACACATTCTAAAATGTTATAAACAACATGAGAATGATAAGATTATGAATCAAGTCATGAAAGATTGTGAACAAGAAGTATACGAAATGTATGAAGATGCAGTGAAACAAGAAAAAGAATGGGCAGAGTTCTTGTTTAGAGACGGCAGTATGATAGGTTTGTCAGTGCCATTGTTAAACAAATATGTAGAGTATATTGCAAACAAGAGAATGAGAATGATAGGTCTTGACCCTATCTATGATGTCTCTAGTGCAAATAATCCTCTGCCTTGGACACGACACTGGTTGAACAGTAGAGGTCTACAAAATGCACCACAAGAAACAGAGATAGAATCTTATGTGATAGGTGGTATCAAACAAGATGTCAATGACGACACATTTCAGGACTTTAAATTATGAGAAACGAAGCATTTTATTTAGTTATAGGCATATGTGGTTTCATGTATGGTCTTATATCTCACACATATAATAACTTAGAATACAAAGGATACGAGAGTGCATCATCATGTTATGGTGAATGTTATGAAGAGTATGTCAGAGAAAATGGCACTGTAGTAGAACAACTAAAGGCGAAACAAGAACTTGCCGCCCTAGATGAGTTCTCATCAATTAGGGGACTATGGGGTGGATGTGCCGCTTGTCATGGTCAAAAAGGTCAAGGTATGGGAATGTTTCCTGCACTCGCAGGTCAAAGTAAAGAATACATAGTCGATAGGTTATATGCCTATCAAAATAGAGAAACAGTCGGCAATATGAGTTCAACTATGTGGGCTCAGGCAGGTCTATTATCAGATAGTGATATAGATACCATTGGCGAATTTATACAAGCGGGGTTACCAGAAAAATGATAGAGATATGGAGTAAACCACAATGTCCTTATTGTGTGAAAGCGAAAAATCTTTGTGAAAGAGACGGATTAGAATACAAATACTATATGTTAGACGAAGACTTTACAAGAGAACAACTCTTTGAAAAGTTTCCGACTGCACGAACTTTCCCACAGATTACTGCACATGGTGAATACATTGGTGGATATACAGAGTTCGAACAGTATCGAAATGGCGAAAGAAGAGTTTAGAACATTTCACCTATACTTACCGCCAGAAGAGTATCAAGATGTATTGAGTGAGAGATACAAACATGTCTTTCGCTCTATAAATCATACAAAAAATGAAGTCAGAATCTACACAAAAGGTCAAGATTTCTGGCAACACGACCACGATTTACCGTTTGCAACACTAAATGGTAAAAAGAAATCGTTTGATAATCTCTGGAAAGAGGCAATCGGCGAGAAGAAATTAAACGAGGAGTAATATGAAGACTTACAGAATTTTTTGTGACACTTGTTTGAATGAATATGAAATAAAACCAATCAACGAACCAGTAGAAGAGTTAGAACACCCTACTGTTTGTCCTTTTTGCGAGAGTGAGATATCTGATTGGCTACATGATGATGAAGATGGAGATATACTGTAAACATAAACCGATTCTAGATAGAGCGGTCAAATATGCGAATAAGTTAGAAATTGCAGATAAAGATGCAATTATTAACATTTATAAATTACCACCATCATTTAGACAACAAGCGATTATAGAACACCCACGA
>CESM01089929.1_pt1 | contig 13065 bp, 10 predicted proteins | sample 361421 | NCBI WGS metagenome assembly CESM01 (sample SAMEA2622219, study PRJEB7988) | marine metagenome | isolation source: saline water (ENVO:00002010), including | reverse complement strand
AAAATCATGTATATTCTCTGATCCACCTATTGAGAATGGATTATACTTTGCTGTGGCAATTTCATACATCTTTTGATGTATATTATCATCTTCTTTAACCTCTTTCTTTTTAGAGTTGGGTTTTGGATTAGTCACAGATGTTGGAACCTCCATAAGTTCTGCGGGTGGATCTTTTTTTTCTACTTGAGCCTTCATAAATGCGTAATGTGCATCAGATGACCCGTACATATCAAATCTATCGTTCGTAGCAATGGGCATAGCATCATGGGGATGTGGTACATCATCAAACCATTCGTTTGGATCTACTCCTAGATCATTTACCATTTTTCCTTTTACTGTTTTTTAGTATGTATGCTTTAGCATAGTCGTAATTTCTACAAGTATGGACTTGCTGACCATTATGAATTATACCAAATCTTTTACTATTATGCAACTGTATTGCTGCCCATGATCCATCTTTCGTAACGTAACCTTCCTTCTTATCAATAGCATCCTTATAGAATGTTTGATAGTTAGTTTGTCTTGGTTTTCTTTCTGTATTGCTCATAGGTTAGTTGTTTCTCCAATTCAATTTTAATTGTTTGTAATGGTAAAAATAGAGGCGATTCCCTCTTAATATAATCCTCTAAGTGAGCAACATGTTCGAGAGCAAAAACTAATTTAGTCTCATCATTCATTCGCATATATCATCTAACTTGAATATGCTTACTAATTCTAACCCTGCTAACTTCATAGCAGTATCAGCTTCACCATTCTCTTGTCTGTCTACAATAGCAGCAACCCTTTTAACTGTGTAACCAGCATCACGCAACCTTTTTGCTGCCTGAATTGCTGAACCACCTGTGGTTATAACATCCTCAAGTACCGTAACATTAGCACCTTCCTTTAGGGTTGGCCCTTCAATGTATGCACCTGTACCATGACCCTTTGCTTCTTTACGAACAATAAGACCATCTAATTTTGATCCTTCTGTTGCTGCTACAACAGTTACCCCACAGACTAAAGGATCAGCCCCAAGGGTTAATCCACCAACTGCTGCACTATCCTTGTCTATGTACTCCATTAATAATACACTAGAAAGAATAAGACCTCTTGAACTTAATGTAACTGGTTTACAGTTCACATAGTGTTCACTCTTTCTACCTGAAGAAAGAGTGTACTCACCTTTACGATAAGCACCCTCTTTTAGAATTGATAGTAATTCTTCTTTAAAACTTAGCATTGACACTCACTACTGTTGCTTTTGGATTACGGGCAAGAGCTGTATCTCTAGCATCTGAATAATCACGTGCTTCTACTTCTTCGTAGAATACTTTGCCAGCAACATAAAGTTTGACTTCACAACGCATGAGAGGTTCCTCTTTTGGTATGTATATATTATATACTAAAAAAGGGGTCTATGCGACCCCTCTTGTGACAGTTTAGCAATAGTCCACTAATTTAATCAATTTGTGCATTTTACGGTATGTTTGATGTGTCTCATCTTGATTGAGTTGAGGAATAACTCCAAGAAGTTTCCAAGGCCTTTCAGTAGGGGGATTAATATTAATATTAAAACCTGTAGATGCAGCAGTACGATTAACAATATCAAAACACTCTTTGTACCTCCAATCAATATACTCCATAAATTCAATATATCCCTTTTTAATCTTTGATGGAATCTTTTTAGTTGTATAAAGAACCACATAAGACTCTTCTGGGATTTGATCTGCAATTTTTGCCCATAAACGGCCTTGATTAGTATTACTAGGAGCTGCATAAACGAATACCCTTTTACCTCCAAGACATACTTCTCCATCAAGACAAGCATCACTAGGAACATCAGGAGATTTCCTTAAATAATCTAAAACTTCTTCTCTGTCGGGAATCCAAATAGCCTGTTGACCACCTGCTACTGATTCATAGATTTCTTCTACCAAATTAGGTATATCTTGAGCATCTATAAACCTTTCTGCTTCAAATTCATTAGTGACTAATTTAGCAATCTCAGTCTTATCATGCTCTATATTACCTTCAGTAACAGCAGAAATACCAGCCTCATGAAGGTCTTTATATTTTGTAGGTCTACTGATAAGATCATCATTACCAATTAATCCCTCAGATAAAGATTGAACATAGGCAGTCTCAATATCATCTTCTTCAGGATAATCAAAAACTGCCACAACAATAAATGCTTCACCTGATATAATAGCTGCTCTTATTCTTGTTCTTCCATCCTTTACTTTTTCTCTTACATCTATAATTGGGGGAAATGGTTCATATCTCCATCCCTTCTTTATGTAAGATTGTGATATTGCCTTATCTGCATTATCTCTATTACCATCAGCTCTGATGGCAATATTTAATAAGTCTTCATGGTATGGATCTCCACCATACTTTGATAAATCAAGAAATCTAAATCCGATGAATCTACCTCGTTTAACATGAGATTGTATCTCTTCCTCAGTCCAACGATTTTCATACTTTTCAAGATCAATAACTTGATCTGGGCCGAAACCCTTACGTCTTTTAATAGACATTTGTTTCCTCCTGCTTAGTTAGCATATGTGAATAGAAACTGTCTGCTTAAGCAATTCGTTTCCAATAATCAGTATTATACTATAGTGTTACTATAGTGTCAAGCCCTAATCTATCACCCAATACCTTGACCATTAGATCTAATGATATTTGTTGTGGTCTTTGCTTCCATCCATACCACTTAGACTTCTTACCCACATGATATGGTGGCAATTTACCAACAGTCCAGTATTGCTCGGCAGTACAATCGTATATATTATCCCCATACTGTAACCACCAGTGCTTTTCTCCTCTGTAATCCTCACCACTCATAGGTACAAACTTGTCAGTCTCCATCAAATAATATAATGCCTGTGTAGCATGATAACAATGACCATAATACTTGTTAGTCTCATCTCTGAACATTAACTTCTTACGTTTGAGCAGATCAGGTGTGAGATTCTTCTGTATGAGTCCTGTTACCAGACACATATTTACTGAATTAAACTCATAAGGTTCAAAGATAAGTTTCCTTGTACCTGTTATTTCATTACCATTGTACGTGTGTCTCTCAACTGTTTTCATCTTTATTGAAATTAAATGAAATTGATACTCTCTTTTCTTCTGAATTATTTCTTGTTACAAAGTGATCCAGATAACCAGGAAACATATAATAAACTCCCCTTTCTGGTGTAAATGATGAATAATATGCAGCATTATCGTATTGATTATATCTCGGTGCAAATACTATATTACCACATCCTTCAGGAATATCAAGATATAATACAGCAGAAACATACTTATTTCCGTGATTATGTGTATTGGTACTCATATTCTTCTCATGAATATGGCCCCAATAACTAGAACAAACTATTTTTTCCTGAGTTCCAGCATAGAAATCTGTTTGCATTTCTTCTATAATCTCATCAACTATTGGAGAAGGTGGACAATAAGAATCCTCATAACGAGTATTTGTATTCTTTTCACTCCACTTAGTTTCATAATTATCTCGTAGCAATTTAGATAGTTCTTCTAAATTAGCATAAGATCTTCCCTTAATTAAATCAATTTTAGCTAGTGTAATTAATTCTACTTCTCTATCTTTCATTTTGTAAATAAGCCCATGATGTTGCAATATATTTTGTACCTCCTAAAGGTGGATTACCTCTATGTGTATGAGTATAACCTGCAGGGAATATAATAACTCTTCCTGTTTTTGCCTGAACTCTTTGATTCAAATATAAGAATTCAGTTTCCCCACCTTCAAAATCATCATTTAAATATATCTGAACAACAAATTCTCGTGATGATGAAATTACTCCTCCATTTTCATAATGCCAATTATGAAATCCTCCACCGATAGGTATCTTTTTTAATTTTAAATCATACAATAAAAATGATTTACTGTCAAGAATACTATAAAATTTTATATATTCATCTACACATGGTTGTATGGTAGTGAACATATTTTCACCAAACCACGACCATGCAGGAAGAGTATAATCATGAGATAAACTTACACTCTCTTGATTATATAAATGAGATTGTTCTCCAGAATTTACAAGTATATTTCTCTTCTCTAATAGATCTAGATGTTCTCTAATTTTTTGACACTCATCTGATGAAAATACATCATCATAAATTGATATAAAATTGTGCATCATAATATAATATTAAGTAAAAATATTTAGTTAAGTAACTCCAGTAGCAGATGTAGATCCATGAACAGTTCCTAAAGGATGACCTGCAGCATAACTCCAACTTACAGAAGCACTTTTACGGATTGCAGCACCATTGTTGCCAGATGATCCTCCCTCAGAATTTGATCCATCATCACCATCTTGCGGATTAAGAATATCACCTTTATCATTTATTCCACCACCATTACCCCCTTTACCACCATCAGCATTACCCTCATCAACAGAAGCACCTCCAGTTCCACGAGTGTTGGCAGTTGCCTTATTTCCGTCATTACCATCTGTCTTGCTACTATCACCGCCAGTTCCTTTTGCACCAGCTGGTAAACCAGCACCACCGCCACCGCCACTACCAGCACATCTTTCACTACCCCCTTTGTCACTCCTATAACCGCCGCCGCCACCGCCGCCACCGCCAAAACCACATTGGATGTAAGCACCACCCATAACACTTACAACAGTTCCATTATGTTGAATTCCAATAGCACTATTTCCATTCTTTCCTCCATCTCCAGTATCACTCTCATCATTGGCTCCATTTCCTCCCTTTCCTCCTGCACCATAAATTATACCAGAACTTCCTATATCTAATTGAACCTTAGTAGTAGATTTCCAAGAACCAGTTCTCAATGCACATATACTTCTTGTATTCTCTGTTTCACTCTTAATTTTTTTATTGACATGTATAATCACCCTTCTTCCTTCCATTTCCTGCCATGTAGGTGCATCAGCATTAGGTGTAGGGCCCAATACTTTAACATCTTTATTCTTATATAAAGTTTTAGCATGTGCTCTTTTTACAGTACCACCACCACTCCATAAATCGACTGCTACATTCAATTTACCATTATAAAAATCACTAAATTTCACTTCCTGACCTTTTGGGCCTGGAATTGGTGTATTAGCATTTTTTCCAGCCTCATTATCCAATCTCACATCAGTTAAAGAACCAAAACTATTACTAATACAATAATTACCTATAGTTCTATTATTAGCACCAGGTTGTCTCCCAAATTCCTTTTCAATTTGACTAAATTTTATTTCATCTTGTGGAATTCCATTTCCATCTAAATTAGCTCCTTGTATTGGTGACATATTATATTAACTCCATAAATTTTGCCATTGTGTACCATCATATACTTGCATCTTATCATCATCTGTATTATAAATCATAGCTCCTTTTGGTGTACCAGATGTCCAACTTCCATCATTATTTCTAACTTTAAAGGCATTTCTTTGTGCTGCTGTTACTTTAGGTGGCATCATAAAATGAATCTCAGCAGCATTGGCATTAGCAGCATGTTGGAAATCAGAAGTTGATCTTGGCATTGTAGTACCTACACCAACAGCAGAAGCTATTAAAGGACCACTAACATTTAAAGCTACTCTACTACTACCTTCACCATATGTTCTATCAGTTCTAACACCAACCTGATTTTCATCATTAACAAAGAATTTATGAGTATGTGATTGATATACTTGGAATATATTATTCCCCATTTCATCAGGATGAGTGTTAATACCAATATACTCACTTCCAAACTTAAACATAGTTGATATGCCAGTTGACATATTAACATTTGCATTTATTATAGCATCCTCTCCATCACCAGTACCACTATCTAAAATAGTTACACCATTTGGTGAAAGAACATTACCTTTAATATTATAGATATTATTTCCTGTAACCTGAACATCACCTAAAACTGATAACGTCCCTCCAATATAAAGATCAGTACTAAATGTGGCAATACCAGAAACATGTAATGGATTTATAGGTTGTGTAATTCCAATACCTAAACTTCCACCAACACCAGTTAGAGTCATTAACTGACTACTACCTCTATGCCAATAATAATCATATTGTAATTCAGAAAGGCTATTTGGATTTAGATAATAGTTTATATTTCCAGTACCATAATTAATAATATCTAAAGAAGTAGGAGAACTATAATCAAAACTTGCATCGGTATTACCATATCTTAATTGTGCATTAAAACCAGCGAGAGATTCACTTCTTCCTAATGCAACAATAGACTCAGCAGTATCACTCAATACATGCAAATCACTTTGAGTTGATCTTCTTATAGTAATATCACTTGCAGGATTTGTAACTCCTATACCAATTTTATTAGGAACATATACACCACCATCAAGAGTTCTAAATTCTTCATCACCATTATGATATAAAATAGCATCTACTACAGTTCCATCAGAATTGTATCCAAATCTGGCAGCATTATAACTTCCAGCTCCAATCTCAACTCTCGAAGTTGTTCCAGTAGAAGCTTGAACACTAATAAGATTATTATCTGCTGTAGTTGGACTTTTAATATAAGTGGTGTTAACACCATCATAATATATTTCCAATCCATTATATGACCCTACACTACCACCAAATGTTAATTTAGTATTATCATTAAAATGAAGTGCACTTTCTGTCTCATCCCATAATGCATTATAAGAAGCACCACTAAAGTTTACATCATCATTAAATGTAGAAACACCAGTTATAGTAAGATTTGTGGTATTTAATGAGTGGCCAAATGTCCCAATACCAGATTCAATGGTTACTCCAGTTCCTACTTGTAATTGAGTTAGTGTAGATACTCCAGTAGAATAAATTTCTCCAGTTAAATCTCCATATAATCTTCCACTTACAGTACCAATAAATCCACCTGTGGAAGTTACAATACCACTAGCATTAACATTTCCTGATGCTCCATCAAAAGAAATACCTTTTAAGGAAACAGGATCTCGACCAATAACTAAATCATAATCAACATTAGCAAAAGTAGTACCAATACCAACACTCAATGTTGTAGAAATACCACTACGAGGGCCACCACCAATCGCTTGATGTATAATCCATGCTTCTGTGGCAAAACCAACAACATCATTCAAATATAAACCACTACCATAATAATAATTTGCAGTTACTATACCAGCATTAAGAACTGCATTATTATTTAAATTTGCTCCTCCAGTTATATTAGTTGTTCCTATACCAACACTACCTAAAATAGTAGAAATACCCGTTGTATATAAATTACTAGAACTGACAATTCCACTTACAGTAGAATCTCCACGTATAGTAGAACCTCCATATACATCCAGATAATTACCTGGAAGTGAAGTTCCTATTCCTACCAACCCAGTTGAATTTACAATAAAATTGTTACTATCAACTTGGACACCATTCCTGAAGTTAAATGACTTATTATAATTTGCCATTGATGCCTACATTTTTAGTTATTTATCTGATAGTTTTTGTTCAAGGCTATCAACCTTACCTGACAACTCTTTAATTGCCTCAATTAAAAGTGGTACTAATTTCTCGTACCTAACAGCATAGGTACCATTATCACGAAGAGTAGTAATACCAGGAAGGTCGAGTGCATCAACCTCTTGTGCTATTACACCAACTTCAGTACCTTCTTTATTAGATGCAGCATTCCAATCAAATGTATTACCACTCAAAGAGTTAACTTTATCTAGTGCCTGTTTAATAGGTGAGATATTATCCTTTAACCTCTTATCAGAAGTGTAATAAGCAGTAATATCACCCTGAGCATATAAGTTTCCGTTGGTAGTATTGCTACCAATCTCTACACCATCATGACCAATCCTCAGATAACCTTGATTGGTGTTAGTGTTATCATCAGGATCTTTAGTTTTAAATACTAAATTACCACTAGTATTAGCTATAATTCTTTGATCCCAATCATCACCAGCACCATTTTTAAAATCAACATGAGGAAGATTATCAGATCTGTAAATTTCAACTGATCCATTAGCAGTTAATGCTACAGATTTGCTACCATCAGCAGAGCTAATCTGGATGCTACCACCAACAACATCTACACCATCTTCATTAATGGTAAGTTTATCTACATATCGTATTGAACCATCAACAAATAAACTTCCACCAATATTAACTGTACTTCCAATACCAACTCCACCAGCAACTACAAGAGCACCAGTTGTTATACCTGTTGATTCAGTAGTTCCAGATACTAATAAATCATTGTTTACGCTCAAACTACTACCAATTGCAACACTCTTACCAATTCCAACACCACCAGTAATAACAACACTTCCTGTTGTTGTAGATGTTGAATCAGTTTCTGCTCCAACATATAAATTACTACCAATACCTACTCCACCAACAACCTGTAAAGCACCTGTTGTGGTACTTGATGCTGGAGTATCATCAGAAATTCTTACTTTTCCTGAAATATCAGCAGTAGAGTTAATCTTTAATGATTGGTTAATTGTTACAGGGCCATCAAATTGTGATAATATTTGATTAGTTTTTCCACCCTCAACAATAATTCTTTCCTTAATTGTTACTTCATCAAAAACAGAACTAAGTCTAGATGGTTTTTGTCCTGTAACTGTTGGTATTGGAGTATCAAATGTAGTTTCTTCTCCAGTTGCAGATGATTTTTTCTGATTTCCAATAAAGAAATCACCCTTATTGTTCATACCAGTATAAACAACTATACCACCAGATCTTTCTTGAGATTGAACCAAAAACTCTTCTCTTTCAGAGATAGTTTTAACCTGAACTTGAGGTAGTGCAGTTGAGTAGTTTCCTGGCCCATATCCAAGATATTCAAATGTATGACCAGATGCACGTAAGATAGAAGGTCTTCTAAATTCAATAGCAAGTGGTTTAATACCTCTAATTTGAGTATTAGCAGAATGGGTTTCAACATTAGATCCCAATGAACCTCTAATAACAGTTAATTCATTATTACTTGTTCCACCCAAAATTGGAGATGCAATCCTCATTATCTCACCACCAATTTGTATGTAAGATCCATAAGGGAATCGTTCAATGATACCACTTAAACCATCATAAGTTTCAACCGCAATTACATTAGATCCTGATGTATTAGTTAAACTATTTTTAAGTTTTGCAAATTCATTTGTATAGAATACAGTAGATCTTGCACCTAAATTTTCTGATGTTATATCAGAGACTTTAGAGTTAGATCCATAACCATGCTTTAATATTTTAGTATCATAGGATCCAGCAACAATAGTAGTATCTGATGTAAACTTATATGCATCAATAACAGTCTTAACATAAAAACTTCCAAGATTATTATCACTAGTATCATTAACTTGGAACGTATTACCAGCAACTAAACCATGTGGATTACTTGATGCAGTACTATCAAATGTATCAACAGTTCCTGCAGAATCAGTTTTACTTGCAGTTATAACAGGACCTATATTTAATACATACTGTCCAACAACAATTTCTGGATCTCCTGATGATTTAGCAATATTAATTTGAGTATCATTAGTTATACTACTTACTCTATAATAAGAACTATCAGCAGTTCCAATACCTGTAATTTGAATATTACTTCCTGCATTTGCCGTCAATCCAGTAGAATGTACTCTAACATATCCAGCAGCCGATGGGGTACCTATTATACTCTTATCAAAGTACACTAATCCAGCACCATAACCAGCACCACCATATTGTATATCCGCAGAATCTACTGCACCAGTACCATCAACAACTACTTTTGCAGTAGCACCATACCAATTAGTATTAGCTTCTTCATTATAAAGTTTTACATTATAATAAGTACCAGTATTATATCCAGTTCCACCATATTCAACATTTGCAGTTGCAATACCAGCAAACGAATGCCTTTCACTAAATGTTAGTGCTGCAGAAGATATAGAATCTACAACAGAAGAAATAGTAACACCTATACCAAATTTTGTAGTAAATTTATCAAGACTTTCTCGTGTTAAACTATTTTTAAGATTATTAGTAACAACCTCACCTAAAGGAGATCTTTGAGCAAAAGATTTAGATGCTGGTGGATTAGAATTTACATTATCCTTATCTAATTGTGGATATAAATCAACAACATTTTGACTATAATCATATTCTGTAAATTCTGGTGCACTAGCTCCAACATTATTATCAGCAGAAAGTACATAGACATGATACACACCATCCTGTTCATTCTCTATATAATTTGATATTACCTCGCTTCTATAAACATATAAATTGGATTGTAAATTATTTCTTTCAAATCTAGGTAAAGATGTTGTTCTATTTGAGGTATCATTATTAAAGTTACCATGATTTTTACCAGGAACATAAGTAAATGTTAAATTATTAGTAATACCAGTAACAGTATGTGTTCCATTATAACCAGTATTAGCAATACCTGTTGTATTGATAGTATCCGTTACATTTTTAATAATTACAGTATCTCCAACATCCAAATTATGAGGTAATTCAGTTATAACTATTGCTGTATCTGTAGGAGATCCTGCAGAAGTACATGTACTAATATAACTCGGATTTCTTTCAAATTCATAATCAGATTCAGTAAGTAAATCAGTCTTAGTAAAATCAGAATCTAATAAAGCCCCTGTACTACTAGAAGATTGAATTACAAATCCATTTTCTGGATCTTTAGCATTAGAAGATTCTCTAGGAACAACTACTCTAAGTTTATAAAGTTTTTCATCCAAACTTCTAACATCTTCAGTTCTCTTAAGGAAAGTATCATCTGTTCTATTTGATATAGAAGCTAATTCTGGTTGAATTGTATCAGTAGTAGAATCAGTTATAATATACCAATTAGAATTAGAAGCATCCCATTGAACTGGATGATTTATATCACCAGCTATTTTATCAGATACCCTAGAAATAATTTTAATATTAGATCCACCAGAAACATTAACAAAACCACCATTAGTAGCATTAGCTTCAGATGTTGCTAATTTAATAGACGTATTATCTCCATTATTGATAATAAAATATACAACTCCACTTTGTATATTTTCAGGAAGATCACCATTATCACTCTGTAATATAACCTTCTCCCCTGTTAATAAATCATTAGGACCTAAACTATTTGTCGCAAAGGTAAAACTATTAGATGATGCTGATGGCGATGTTATTACAGAATATGATTTATATGAACTATTACCATTTCCCATCAAAATAGATGCTTCTTTTATAACACCTGATATATTCAAATATATTTTATCGTTTACTTTAGCACCAATTTTATATCCTTGAGTTGTTACAGGTGGTAAATTATCTTCCGTATCATAACCTTCCAAATACAATCTACCAGATACTAATATATCACTGTCTAGTGAAATCCAATCAAGATTTTTAATATTACTTTCAATGTTCCTTGGTGTAATAACGGAAGTTATAAATCCTTTATTATCTTTATTAAAAGCTTGATTTTTAAATCCATGTGATACTAAAGATAATTGGCCAAAGTTTGAGTTGGAATTGGTGATAGATGCATCAGAACCAGTATCAGCTGTGAAATGTTTTGCATATCCAATAGCAAATACAGATACTATTTGAAGTATAGCATCATTTTCCATCTTAATATGAGTAGTTTCCCAACCCTGTCTATAAATTGCACCAGAATCTAAATGATATGCCTTTCCAGTTGCAGTTTGTGATGATCCACCAGAAAGTTCTGCTCCGTCTACAATATTATCAATATTAATAGATTCATATTGTCTAGAATTAGGATTATACTTTGTAAATGCTCTATCATCCTTCTGAAGTGAAACTCCAGTAAATTGAGCGACTACCATTGATTTAAAACCAGTAGCTTTATTACCATCTGCTTTTAAACCATTCATACCATAAACTGAACGCATAGAACAATTAAAGATATAAGGTGATGCACCTTCTACAGTATCAGTCTCAACGGTTACTGTAGCTACAGTAGTTGATCCTCGTGGTAATAGTGGATCAACATTTGCTATAGTATATGTAAATTCTTTATCATTAGTATCACTAACCCATGTAACTACAGCAGAAATATTATATGCAGTAGGAGTAACTCCTCTTATTTTAATTGGAGTACCTACTTGTAAGTTATGTTCTAGTTCTGTTCTAACTGTTACAACAGAAGTTGCTCCATTATCATCTCCAGCTTGTATGAATGTTAATTTAAGTGGGTCTGAAGCAAATGCACCAACAATTTCATATTCAGGTCTTTGTTTTTCAAATGCTCTTGGATTTTGTGGATATTTTTGAGCTTGTTTTATTTCTCTTCCAGATCCTATATTATACGCATTACCTAATTTGGCATAATACATATCAAGATCGGTAAGATCATATGAATCATTACCCAATATTACTTTATTAACACCATCAGCATATTCAAATACTGTCAATTTATGATGAGAAAAGGTAGGACTTGCTTGTTTACCTATACCAAAGTTATTATTATCAGTATATACTAATCCTAAATCATTACCATCAAATACAGAGAATTGCCAGAAATAACAAGAACCTGTTACCTTAAAAAGTGAAGAAGTAGGAACATTAGGATCAGTTGGATTTGGTATATACTTAGGTCTTATTTTTGTCTTTCTTAAATCCAATCCAACAATAGACACACCTCTGGGAACAATAGCTCCTCCATCAACACTATTGAACTTATATAAAATATTAGAATCTTGTGTTAAATCAAAATTACTATTTAAATCCAAATTTAATGTAACTTGTGCATTACTTGCCGCACCTGTTCCTGATGGACTTACAGTAGCTGTTCCTGCATTATTATAAATTCTATATCCAGGTCTATTATCAATTATATGTTCACCAGGCATTAAAAGAATTGTTGTTTTTTCTACAACATCATTACTTCTTCCTCTAATATAAGAAAATCTAGCAGATTCAATTAATGCTCTTTGAATCGTCTTAAATGGTCTAGCAAGAGAATTACCTTCATTACTAATACTGTCTGTAGAGTCTAAATCGCTTGGACTCACATAAAGAATACGTCCTTCAGTGTTCTTTATGAAATTATCTAATTTATTCAGAGGCATGGGATTATGACTTCTA
>CESM01236046.1_pt1 | contig 13076 bp, 19 predicted proteins | sample 361421 | NCBI WGS metagenome assembly CESM01 (sample SAMEA2622219, study PRJEB7988) | marine metagenome | isolation source: saline water (ENVO:00002010), including | reverse complement strand
TTCGGTAGACAGCATAGGAGAAATGAATAGTTACATACGTTATCCAAGTGAGTGGAAACGTACTGAAGAAGTTTTTCATATTTTAGATACACAAACACCTAATAATACAGAAGTAACAGTTGCATGTGCAGTACAAGCACTTAATGTATATTATTTGCCGGACTTTATTAAATGGAAAGTGGAAAAACAATTTAACAAAATTAATATGTGGCCGTTTGGCGCAGGTGGTATCAACTATCACTTTGTATATCATCCAGCACATTTAAATGTGAAAGTGTTACCTGCATGGTTCAAAGCAGAATGTCGTAAAAAGTACGAGGAGTTTTATCCATGGTGGGAAGCTAATTGGGAGAAGTGCATACCAAGTTGGCACAAAGGCAAAGTAGATTATGAGACCTGGCGTGATGCAAGTTATGGTATAAAGCGACTAGAAGGAATGCTTAACTTTATGGAAAGTGAAGACTGGAGTGTTAGACTCCCTGAAATGCAAGAGTTTTTAAAACTTTGTGATAGACAGCGCAACAACAGTTTTACTGATACGTTCCCAGAAATGAAAGATATTTTTAATGAGTAAAGACAAACCTGAACTATTTTGTGTAATGCCTTTTCATCACATAAACATTAAAAACGAAGGTAAGCTAAGTGCGTGTTGGCGTTATCCAGACTGGGTAGGAGATTTTACAAAAGATACTCTAAGGGAAACTTGGAATGGAGAACGTCTAAGACAAGTTCGTAAAGACTTATTGAATAATGTTCAACACGAAGGCTGTAAGAGTTGTTGGGATCTAGAGCGCAGTGGTGCTAGGAGTTTAAGACAAAGTACATGGTATATGTATGATTACGTTGACTGGGAAGAAGTAGTAGACAACGTGGATAGTGAAGGATACTATCCTGAAGATAAAATACGTAGTGTAGAAATAAGATTTGATAACATATGTAACTTAATGTGTAGGCATTGTAGTCCAACATTTAGTAGTGTATGGGAGCAAGTTGTTAAAAAAGATGCTGACCTAATGGCAGAAATGGAAAAAGCAGGTACACACAGACTTTATGATCATCATTTAAGTTTAACACCAGAAATTATAAACGAAGTTGTAGACCTAAGTCCCAATTTAAAAGAAGTAATGATAACAGGAGGCGAGCCTCTTTATCATGCAAAACATTATGACTTTTTACAACGTATTAGTCCTGAAGGACATCATATTAGTTTACAATACAACAGTAATTTTAGTACATTAGAATACAAAGGTAAAAGCATATTAGACTTATGGAGTAAATTTGAAAAAGTAGGTGTAAGAGTAAGTTTAGACGCATGTCCATCAATATATGATTATGTACGTGTTAGAGGTAACCTACAAGTTGCAGAAGAAAATATTAGGAAAGCCCAGCAACTACGTAACATACAACTTAGTAGTACACTTACAGCAAATTTACTAAACATAACTAGAATTGTAGAAATAGCAAAATATTACTATAGTTTACATACTCCTTTTCATACCAGCCTTGTACAATTTCCTAGAAATCTTAATCCTAAACTACTACCACCTGAACTTAAAGAAAAAATAACATCAGAATGGAAAGAGTTTAGAGCAGATAATAGTTGGATGAGTATTTACACACCGGATTTTAACGAAAACTTTGAAAAACGTTTGGATTTGTTTGGTGATAATGTTATTAACTACATGAATGGAGAAAATTGGTATGACGAACACTGGCATGAGTTTGTTAGTTATACAAATGCACAAGATAGATATCATAAAACAAATATTTTAGATTACTATCCAGAATATGAGAAATATTGGAAATGAAAATATTAGTAAGTGGCAACCCAAAGCAAGGAGTTGCACAAGCAATTGATCGTGCATTTATTGTGCATGATATAACTTATTGTAGTAGGGAAAACGGCTATGATTTGACTACACACGAAGGTCAGCAACGTTTTGCATACTTGACACAAGAGCATGATGTTGTTATTATATGTAGTGCATTATGGAAATTCCAACAAACTGTATTATTAGATGTTGTTGCAAAAAAATGTAATGAAACTGGTCACAAACCACATATTGTTTGTATTGGAAGCACAACAGATCGTGTAAAGAAAGGCGGAGCCTGGCTGTATAACGCAGAGAAAAAAGCCCTAAGGGATTATTGTAACACACATGCTATTAACGGTGTGTGGGGCTCTAAAAGCCCTAAGGTTACACTTATAAGTTTTGGTACACTAAGCAATAATCAGCATAAGCACCCAGATCGCAAATGCTTAGATATAGCACAAGCAGGTGAATATATAAAATGGGTTGTTGATCAGCCTAGAGGCCTTAGCATAAACGAAATAAGCATAGATCCTATGCAAGGAGCGTATTGGCATGGCTGATTTAAAATGGAGCGAATATGATTTTACTAAAATACCCTTCGATGATCTTGTTAGGGTTGGTCAGCGGACTATGCTCTATCGTGATATGTTTACAGTTAGTTGGTTACTCGGACGATTCTGCAACTACAAATGCAGCTACTGTTGGCCTTACGCCCGTAGCGACCGTAAAGACCACAGACCTACCGAGCTCTGTTTGCTTACAGTGGATGAAATCAAACGTCAAGCCCGAGAGCGAGGTTTCAATTCTTTTCACTTCTCCCTGTCAGGAGGAGAACCTACTTTCCATCCTGGATACTTGGACATCATGGAGCACCTTGCAAAAGATGTAGAAAATACAAACTTTACAAGTGTACATATGACATCAAACTGTAGTCGTAACATGAAATGGTTCGAAACATATGTGGACTATGCAAGTAAGTTTCATAGGGCAAGTATTACCTGTAGCCTTCATGTTGAACACGTTAATACACCTGAAAAAATGCAACAGTTGGCAGATAAACTAATACTATGTCAAGAGCATGATGTACAAATTACTATTAACATGGTAATGGTACCCGATGTGTTTGATGAGTATTACAATAATGCATTGTTTTTCCATAATCAAGGGATCAACGTTACACTTAAACCACAAAGTGATCCTACAGCAAGCAGAGTTGTAGATGGTTATACAGATGAAATGAAAAAGAAGCTACATAACGGTATGCCACAACGTGCATTTACAGAAGCAAAAGCAAAACAACGTAAATTAGTAACAAGACCACAACCTAACTTTATGAAAGCACCTGATCCTATTTACAAAAACTTTGGTAAAGACACACCACAGCATTTTCAAGTAGAATTTAAGGATAGCGAAAATAAAGAATGGTATATGGACCAAGCGGAGAGATTCAATGCGTTTAACTTTAACAAATTTAATGGTTGGGAGTGTAGTAGTGGTTATCGTAGTATTATTATTAGGGAGCCTGACGGTAGTATTAAGCGATCCTATAGCTGCCATGACAAACCACTTGGAAATATTGAAACAGGATTCAAGTTATTTGATGGGCCTGTAAAATGCACTAGTCCAAGTTGTGTTAGTAGTGCAGATAGTAAAATACCTAAACGAGCACCTGGTACAAAATTACCACTTTGGCCTGGAGATACAACATATGAATAAGCAACCTTTCTTTTTAAGTCCTCCACGTACACGTAGCAGTGTACTTTTTCAAATGATGCAGTTTTATGCAGTACAAAAACTAGGTCTTAAGCCAGTACGTAATCATATAGAATTATTTTTAGAGTTTAGTCATAATGATGTGTTTATGGATTTAAAAACTAATAAGCAAAATTTAGGTGAACTTTATCCTATGGTAAAGCCAGACGGATTACATGTACACTTTGTAAGTCCTCCTATTTTTAATAATGCACAAGAAAGAAACTTACATAAAATACGAGTACTACAGCGAGCTAAAGCAAGTGGTGACAATTATTTTATTAAAGGCACAGTAAATGTTATAGACACACCAAATGAAATGCTGGACTTTTTTAGTGATAGACATTGGGTAATCACAAAGCGTAGAAACACAGAAGAGTTTGTTTTAAGTTTTTTGTATGCAAGGACAGCTAAGTTATTCAATGCACGTACTCATAACGTTGACAGGTACCGCGACACGCTTGATAAGGGCGTTGTAGTAGCAGATGATATTGTACAACGTGTGCATATACTATTAGATAAAACTAAAAAGGTATATGAGATGGAACAGCAATTAATAGCTAGAAATATAGACTACAGTTTAGCATATTATGAAGACATGCCTGATTGGGAAAGTATATATGATAAGATTACAGAAATATATGGTACACATGAATGGAAAGAATATCTAAGCGAAGACTTTTTAGATCTCGTTCCCATTAAGATAGAAAAAGATTATACTAAATGTATACTTAATTATGATGATATAATTGGTAGTATAAGAAAACAAATTGAGGAGAGTGGAATTGACAAACTTTGAAAAACTAAGTTATCCTGATTTAGATCCTGATATGTTATATTCAGCGACTCAGCAACTAATAACAGACGGAATTAATTGGCATAAAGATCATAACCAAATATGTTTAAACACAATTGACAGTCAGCCAGACGATCATTTATATGGCTGTGGCAGTTTAAAATATGACTGGAGTAACAAGCAAGTAATAGAACAACCAAATGGCGAAACACGTATGCATGTACCCGAACGTGATTATCAACCCAAGGAAAATGAATTTACATTGTTTAATAAAAAGTTTGAGGGTACTATTTTTGAGGAAATCTATCAGCAACTAAAATCCAAATATGTTGTTGGTAGAGTTCGTTTAATGCAAAGCAAACCTAAAACATGTTTAACATGGCACAAGGACAACAGTTGTAGAATACATTTACCTATTAAAACTAATCCTGGATGTCAAATGGTCATAGAAAACCAGGTCCAACATATGCCTGCTGGTACCTGGTGGTTTACTAATACAACAGTAAATCATACTGCTTTTAATGCTAGCACTGAAAGTAGGATTCACTTAGTTGCTGTTGTTTTTTAGACAGTTTCAACTGATTCAGTAATTGTCCAACCATCTGCTTCAGCATTTGCTTTTGCTGTAGCACGGATTGCACTTTGAGCTGTGGCAAAAGAATTATACGCATCTTCTTCCCATGTTCTTTTTATAGACATAGTCTGTGATACAGCGTCAAAAGTTTTTTCTGTAATTACAAAATCGCCGTTAGCTAACGCAGTTGTTATACCTGTTACTGCATCTGAACTATCAATACTTACATTTAATGCTTCTTGACACTCAGCAACTGTGGTAAATCCTGCTCCGCTTTTAGCAGTAGAAATTGTTTGCAAAATAGCCATTTTTTATCTCCTAGACAACTTTAGGCTATCGTAGCCAATAGTTGGTTATTAATATTATTTATCCGTTTAATATTCGAATTCATTTAGTTTTACATGTTCAAAGAACGGTGCAACTTTAAAATCTTCTGTTAATCTACCTCTACGAAGACTATTACTTAAAGGCACAGTTTCACTATCTTCACTATTCCAGTTTGCTATTTTAAACCAAATACCACTTTTATGTACAAATTTGCCTTCTGCTTTGGGATCCATGGGTAGCATAAAACTATCTGCTTCTACATGATCGTTTTCGTATATTGGTTTATTTTTCCAACTGTATATGTAATCCTCACTCATGCCTGTTTGTTCGGACAATAGTGTTATTAGTTCTTTTTGTGTATAGTTGCCGTTATCTGCCATGCTTCTGCCAATATCGCCTATGTTTTTTAAACGGCACATTACATTTTTAACACCAGTTTTTTCGTATACGTGTAACATTCTGGCAATAACTTCATCATTGACACCCTTAACAACAATAGTACCTGTATCAATAATAAACTTATTGTTTACTAAATTTTCCAGAGCTTTTATTTTTTTAGTTGCACATCTAAGCTCGTCTATTTGTTCATACCAGTCATCATTATCTGCACCGTTTAAACTAATATAGCAATGTCTAAGTCCTGCACTTTTAAGTGTTTTTACATATTTGTCTACGCTTAAACGTAAACCATTTGTTAGCAGTGTACAGCGATTACGTGTTTGTTTAATACGTGTAATAATTTCTGGTAGGTCTCTACGCATAGTAGGTTCCGCACCAATAATACGTATCATTGTTTTTTTAGGAAATCTACTTACAGCATCTATCATTTTATCAATATCCATGTCAGGAATATCTCTATTAGGTATGTAACAGTTCTTACAACTCATATTACATCTGTGTGTAATGTCTATGACAACATCACTAAAATGATTTTTTTCAGGCTCCAGTTCGTAGTAATTCATTCGTATTTTTTTCCGTAATAGGCATTTTTGCTAAAAAAGCAATTCTAGCTTTGTTTGTATCATTAGTTACTGTATGCCTATAACAACCATTTACAAAATACATTTCGCCTGGAAACATAGGTGTTGTTTTATTGTCTGCTATAAAATTATGTGTGCCTTTTAGAACACACAATAATCTGTAATCCCAAGGACTATCTACGTGTTCAGGCACACTTTTTCCACTATCTAATACTGCAAAGCGTATATTAAATATACCTTCAAAATTATTTAGCGTATCGTCAATTGTGATTTCCTCAAATACATTCTTTTGTACATAATTGCCTAATTGTGTGTAATCATATTCCTGAGCACCAGGAACATCTGTGCGATTATCCACACTGTACTCGGTGCTGTCTGGCGTTGCATTACTTGTTTTAATAGCATACTCTACCCAGTCGTCAGCGGCTTGCCCCAAGTAAATTACACTTGGTAACTTTTTGCCGTTAGCGTATGCCCTTAACGTTGCGAAATCTTTCATCGAACTCTCCTAAACTAATACTGGGTAAATCGAACTCCGCATCAGAATCGTTTAATTTATGTACTGCAACATTTTGCCAACATGTTGGGTCATCTGTTACAGTATTATTTACTAATCTACAAGTATTACATAATTGCTCTTGCATAACAAATTCATATGGCCAATCTTTAATAAGCATTTTAATTGCATTACGTTTTTTAGGATTTTGCACACTTACAAAAACAAAATCATATCCTTTTTGTTTTGCAAATTCCACTTGAAAAGGAACCATATGATTTGCATTATATTTTGTTTTTGTATTAAATCCACTTGCAGGATTGCTACGCCAGTAATAATAGTAACTTCTGTCTGCTACTCTTGCTATGTTTTTAGGATAAATTCCACCATTATAAAGTCCACTTATTGCTACCATACGTCCGTCATATGTTACAACAGTAAAGCAGTCATACTGTTCTAAGCGTTTTTCTAGGTCTTTATAATTGTTTGCGTTATGATGTCCACTGCCTAAAATACTAGGTATACTGCCAATTACTTTTTTACGCCAGTAATCATCTTGTAATATGTCAAATGTTTCTAACAATTTTATCTCCATATATTAAGTGGACGAGTTTGTTATACTTTTTGTCGATTTCAATAGATAATTCTCCAGTATACTCGTTAGCAAAGGCTTTACATGGAAAACATTCTTGTATTCCATACCAGCTACATAAATTTTTGCACATTATTGTAATCATACTGCCATAGGCGCCTTTATAGTTGGCATTGGATCATAGTTTACTAATTTATAATCTGCAGGCTTGGTATCTAATAATTCTTGTATACTATTAAAACTAGGCATTAATAGATGTGGTTTGCTTTTAGGTGTACGGTTTACTTGCTGTAATACTTGACTAAAATGATTACCATATATATGACAATCTCCGCCTGTCCATATAAACTCTCCTACTTTTAATTCGCATATCTGTGCAAGCATGTGTGTTAACAAACTATAACTTGCAATATTAAAAGGCACGCCCAAGAACATGTCTGCGCTTCTCTGATAGAGCTGACAGCTAAGTGCGCCATTTATTACCCTAAACTGACTCATAGTATGACAAGGAGGCAATGTCATAGCATCTAGCTCTCCTACGTTCCATGCGTTTAGAATAATACGTCTGCTATCAGGTTGATTTTTAATTTGATCTATAACAACTTGTAATTGATCCACGCCTCCAAAATCACGCCACTGTTTACCATATACAGGGCCTAGTTCTCCATCTGTATATCCTAATGCGGCTCCCTGGTTTTCTGCATTAGCAGTCCATATTGTTTTCTTTTCTGGGTCTCTTGTACCGTGTGTAATTTCTGCAAGTCTACGTTCGTCAGTACTGCCTTCCAAAAACCACAAGAGTTCTCCCACAACTGATCGCCATGCAAGTTTTTTAGTTGTGACAGCTGGAAACCCTTCCATAAGATTGAACCGCATCTGGTGTCCAAAGATACAACGTGTACCAATGCCAGTGCGGTCCTCTACTTCTTGTCCGTGATTTAAAATTAAATTAAGTGCCTCAAGGTATTGCTTCATCCTTTATCCATTTCTCTATAGTAAGATCGCGGTCATTGAATGTTTCATGCAACATAAAATTTTTAGTAATTTTAGACTCAGGCAAGAATGTATCACATTTCCAATTGCCTTCTATTCTACTTAAATGTAGTTCGTCTATATTATCTAAATAATTTTCTACTAAATTTGCACCACCAATAATCCATTTTTGTTCTGTATAATTATCAAGTATTGTTGGTAATTTATCTAATGTTGTTGTATAATTAGGTCCATCATCAATACTACCATTACTAGTAATAACAATGTTTATTCTACCTGGTAATGGCTTGGGCATTCCCTCAGCCTGCCAGGTTCGTCTGCCCATGATTACAATGTGTCCTAATGTCTGTTGCTTAAACCATTTAAGGTCTGCTGAGTTTTTAGGCCAAGGCAAAGTTCCATTCTTGCCTATACCCCACTGTTCATCACAAGCTAAAATAGCTTTGATCATGATTTTTTATCTTCATCTTTGTTTAATAAATTTGTTACTTTTTCTGTAACATCAAGCTCTATGCCATCATAGTCAAGTTCAATACTCATATCTATAATTTGACTTGCAATAGCCATACTCATTAGTAGTTCTTCGATACTACTTGCTTTTTGTACTTCGTCTTGTTCTATAATATAAAGACTACCATCATCTAGTGATAGTTTTAGACGCTTAATGAAGTGAACGGGAATTGTCTCCACATCCACTTCATTAATTATTTTGCTAAAACTACGGTCACGTCGCGATATGGCCATGTCTTTACATAGCTACCTTTGCTTTCTTGGTGCTAGTCTTTTTAGCACGAGTAGTCTTTGATTTTTTTAAACTAGGATCTAGTTCGTATGCCTCTGCTTTTAAACGTTCAGCCTCCTGCAGGAAGGTTTCAGCTTGCTGTAAACGCTGTTGAGCGATTGCAGAGTCATCAAGTACTCCTGGTTCGCTACTAGCTGGTGCTGGTGTTTTGCTTAAAGATGAACTTGAGCGTGGTGCGCCATCAGTATCATCTACCATGATGTTGTTAATCTCTTGCTCAGATGCTCCATTTTGTTGCATATGCAAGATTTTATTCATCTTATCCAAACGCAATTCATTATTGTTATCTGGTGTTAACATAATGTTGTTTGTTGGATATTTACGAAGTCTACCTTGTCCGTGTAGATAGTTTAGTGCTACAGTTCCATCAGTTAGACGTTCACGTGCAAAAACTTCATACAAGTTACCTGTTGCTTGTGCTGGTCCGCCTTCTACAATACGCATCATATCCTGATGCACAAGATCTGGTAATGATTCGGTTTCCATAACTAAACAGTTATCGGGCTCCATTACATTACCATCTTGATCGTAGATTTCACGAAACACTACTACACAACGGCGACCTGTGTTAATCACATGTCCTACGTGTTTTAGCATAATATTTCTCCTTTTGCCTATGCGGCAGGTGCTTCTTCCGCTGGTGCGGGAGCAGCTTCTTCAGTTGCTTTTTGTTGTTCGCCTACATGCTTAACAAAACTTGCAACTTTGTCAAAAACCTCGCCAACCTGCTTGGCTTCTGCGGCTTTAAATGCGCCTCGTTGAACTGCAAGATCAATAACATTGGCTACTGCCGCTAAATCATTTACAGTAAGGTTAGGTGCTTGACCTTCTTCTGGTGCCGCTTCAGCGGCTGGTTGAGTATTTTCTTCGCTCATTAGATTCTCCTATTATTAAAAGGTGTATTTTTATTTATCATTAACAGGTGCTTTAATTTTGTATTCATGCAGAGTTTGTTCAAAATCAATCAAATCTCTGGTATCATAAAACCAAAATTGTAGTACCTGGTTGCCTAGTATCTTAATATAATACATATCGTTTGTATTATCAAGACCTATTTCATCAAAACTAGGAATTTTTCGTTCCCCAAAATCGACAGTAATTCGATTACGCATCATTCTTTCAACTGTCTCAGTTCTAGCCAACAACTCTATGTCGTTGTCGCCTAAATTCTTATTTCCATACCAGTACATTACGCTGCTCTCGCCATCTTCTGTTGTTCGTATTCATATTGAACTGTAGTACCAAATGGCGCAACAATATCTCTACCACCATACTTAGTATGGATAAGGAACATGGTATCACAATAATCTTCAACACCCCATTTACCAAACGGCATACCGTCTGTAAACATAATGAACTGATTAGGCATAATACCTTCTTGCTCCATAAAGTCCCAATTAACCATAAAGTCTGTACCGCCTCCGCCAGTAATTTCATACTCACGGATGTCACGTCCATCATCATGTGTAAACACATCGTATCCATATACTTTGGTGTCAAACTGCCAAATTTCGATACGATACTCTGCAAACTGTTCCATAATACCTGCAACTTCACTTACAAAGTCTGTAACCATTGTGTTGCTGATACTACCACTTGTGTCTATAGCAAGGCAAATATCAATTTGTTGATCCCTGTCCATACCAGGCAATACTGCACCTGTGTGCCAGCCTTTACGGTTAGGACGTTGGAATGTAAAATCGTTCTTTACATTACTTTCAATGTCTGCACGAATATACTGACGCCAGTCCATTTTAGGCTCTGTCAGTTGGTTAATCATGCGTTGTATCTCTGCGGGTACATTGCCTGCGCCTGCTTGCTGAGCGGCTTGCATCATAGCTTCTTTAAGCTCGTCCTGCAACTTCTTACGCTCTTCACTACTTAGTGGCTGTGGCTTACCGCTTTTACCGTTTTTGTTTTTACCGTCTTTACCATTTCCGTCTGCTTCTTCTCCGTTGCCTTCCATGTCCAAGTGTACATCTAATGTATCTTGATACTGTACATTGTTTTGCAACAGATCATCATATGTATCTTCAGTAGTCCAATCTGCATACTTTGGATCAAGTAAAATTTTAACTTTATTAATAACTGTACCTATTCGTTCACGTTTTAAGATCCAATTAATAACAAAGTCTCCAGCCATATTCCATAGCTTAGGATTACGATCCTCCCTACGCATAAAGTGTTCAAACATACAATGTCCAAGTTCATGTCCTACTAGGAACACAACTTCATCAGGATCAAGTAAGTGTACAAATTGACTGTTGTAGAAAAAATTACGCCCATCTACTGCCGCAGTAGGGCACCATTCATCTGCTTGTACTAGCTTCAAACGCAGTGCAAGTTGTCCAAAAAACGGATGCCGCATTAGCATACGTACTCGAGCTTGTACTAACTTGTCATGTGCAGACTTATCATATGGTACAACTTCTGTCATTTCACACCTTTTCTCTAATTACAATACTATAATACGATATTACTACTATGTTGTCAAGCATTATTATATAATAATTTAAAAAGAATAAAATCTTCTTCCTCAAAAAATACTATAAAGCGTTTGGTTTCTAAGTCGTTCCATTCAGGCATTCCTCCTGGACCATTCCAGTCCCAATTAGTAGTGCGAATATCATATAGCAATGGAGGACATTCCTGTTCTTTTAAAACTTTTTGTGCTTTTGAAATACTACTAATAGGGCAACTGTAATCTTGTTTCCAGCTTTCTTTAAACTTACGTATATCTGCAGGTCCTGGATTAGGCATGCCACAATGTTCTATACATAACTGAGTCGTGTATAGTCTATCGTTAATACGTTTACGCATTTCGCTTGGAATGTTAATTAGTGATGTCATGTGTTAAACTGAATAATACTAGATCTTCTTCGTTTTCAAAACTTAAGAAAGCATTACTTGCTATTGGGCCTTTTCTTGTAAACCACCAGCCGAATTTTCCAAAACAGTTATCAACACACCAGTCTATATAGGTTGCTGATACGCCTTCGTTTCTTAAATCTATATTGTGATTGAATTTTACTTCATAACCACAGTCGTCTGGTATATTCACTACAAAACTCTTTGAGGTAAATACCCCTCGTTCTTCGTAACGCATAGTAATACTTATGCAGAAAGGGCCGCTAATACGACCCTTTTAATCTTTTTTGCCTTTTTAGGCTTCTTTAATAAGATGTCCGTAGTTTTTCATAAACTCGGGCCAGTTGCTCATTTTACGCAAGTTGGCTGTAACACCATACTGTACAAATACAAGTCGTGTAGCCATAATGATCATTTCAGGATCGAAGTTCTTCATCATAAAGCCCAACACATTATCAAGCATTTTATCAAAGTCTGCTTTTTCAATGTCTCGACCTACTAGCTCATATTGTGCTTTAAGCTCATATGCCATGCTAGTACTAAGCGAGTACATTGCGCTGATCTCTTTTGTTTTAAGATCCTTTACTTCGCCTTTAAGTATAAGTGTAGGATTAGGCAACTTGCTTGCCACTGCTCGGTGCGCTTTAAACTTGAGTGCAAGTCCTTCGCCTACTGCACCTGCTACCATATCAGTAACTTCTTCATCACTAAAGTCACCTACATCTTCTAGTAGCTCACTTACAAAACTCCAAGTACGTGGTGTACCAAACGAACGATCATTACTTTGCGGATCAAAGTTATAAAGATCGCCTTTTGCAAAAGTCAAGTAACCAACAACATCAGGATTCTGGTTGTTGTCTGTTGCCCAACCACTCCAAGTGTCAAAGTCTACACGTACTTCATAGTGTACAAAACGGTTAGCCAACGGCTTAGGCATACGGTATGTTACGCCTTTGTCAGTCTCACGGTTACCTGCGGCAATAATAACAACATTATCAGGCAGTTTGTAAGTACCAACTTTACGGTTAAGAATAAGCTGATAAGCCGCGGCTTGCACTGCTGGTGCACCACCATTAAGCTCA
>CESM01186964.1_pt1 | contig 13110 bp, 11 predicted proteins | sample 361421 | NCBI WGS metagenome assembly CESM01 (sample SAMEA2622219, study PRJEB7988) | marine metagenome | isolation source: saline water (ENVO:00002010), including | reverse complement strand
ACAACTATCTCAAATTCCTCAATTTCTAAAAGCTCTTCATTAAATTTAGGCCACCAAGAATCTACAGGAACATCATCTGTATTAAAACTTGCCCAAAGATGCTCACTAATGTGAGGCGTTATAGGTGAAAGCATCTTTAAGATAAAAATAATAGCTTCATCAAGACAATATTTTTGAGAATTTGAAGCTGTATCTTTTTTAAATTCATCTGGGATGAAGTTTAGCAGCTCCATTATTGATGCAATTGCTGTATTAAATGCATAACGAGACTCATAATCATTAGTAACTTTTTTAAGAGTAGCATGTGACTTCCGTCTCAATGCTAATTCATCTTTTTTAAAATTCTGGTCTTCACCAAGTTCATTGAATTTCCGTTCAGAAATTAAATTCCATACCTTTTTAAGGAATCTTGAAGCTCCCTCAACTGACGATTCGCTCCATTCTAAGCTTTGCTCAGGTGGTGCTGTAAACATCATATAAAGTCTTACAGTATCTGCGCCGTAGTTATCAATATATGACTGTGGGTCAACTGTATTACCTTTTGACTTAGACATTTTTGCCCCGTCTTTTAAAACCATCCCTTGAGTCAATAACTTTTTAAAAGGTTCATCACTATTGACCATATTCAAGTCTCTAAGTGCCTTATGAAAGAATCTTGAGTATAGAAGATGTAAAATAGCATGCTCAACTCCACCAATATACAAATCTACAGGAAGCCAATAATTAGAATCCTTACCAAATATTTCTTGATCATTATCAGCTGAAGGGAATCTTGCGTAGTACCATGAAGAATCCATAAAAGTATCAAAAGTATCAGCTTCTCTTTTTATATTTTCTGCTACTTTTAAAAACTTTTTATTTTTGCTAAGTGGTACTGGTGCAGAATTCTCTTCTAATTCTGGCAAAACTACTGGTAGCTCATCTTCATCTAAAACCCTTGGAGTGCCGTTTTCATAAACAACAGGAATAGGGCATCCCCAGTATCTTTGCCTGCTAACTCCCCAATCCCTTAGTCTAAATTGTATTAATTCATTACCAAGATTTTTTTCTTCAAGATAACTTTTAATTTTATAAATTGCATCATCTGAATCTAAGTCACTAAATTGCGAAGAATTAATTAATTTACCTTTATCTAATAACGGGAGCTCATCCTCCTCAGTAGTTTTTATAACTTGGTTAATTTCAATATTATATTTCTTAGCAAATTCAAAGTCTCTTTGATCATGTGCAGGCACGCCCATAACAACCCCTGTTCCATAATCAAGTAATACAAAGTTCCCAATCCAAACAGGAATTAATTTTTTAGTAATTGGGTGGATTACCTTAATTTCAGTTTCAAAGCCCAACTTTTCCGCCTTAGCCATATCTGCCTCAGCAACTGATGTTTCTTTGCATTTAGCAAGAAATTTATCAATTGATGGATTTTTTTTAGCTAAATCGATAGATATTTGATGATTGGGTGAAATTGCAATAAATGAAACTCCAAAAATAGTATCTGGTCTAGTTGTGAATGCTGTTAAAAACTCCGTAGAATTATCAATTTGATACTTTACCTCTGCTCCACTAGACTTACCAATCCAGTTTTTCTGCATAGTTTTTACATTCTCAGGCCAATCAAGATCATCTAATGATGACAATAACTCCTCAGCATAATCTGTAATCTTTAAGAACCACTGATCAATCTCTTTGATTTCAATCTGAGCACCAGATCTCCAACCTTTTCCATCAATAACTTGCTCATTAGCAAGGACAGTATTATCTACCGGATCCCAGTTAACGACTGCCTTTTTTCTATAAACTAACCCTTTATCAGCAAATTTTTTAAAAATTAATTGCTCCCAACCGTAATAACTCGCATCGCAAGTTTTTAATTCTTTAGACCAATCGTAACTTAGACCCAGTGATTTCAACTGAACCTTCATATTCTCAATATTTTCACGTGTCCACTCATCTGGACTCACTTGATTTGCTATAGCTGCATTTTCAGCTGGTAAGCCAAATGCATCCCAACCCATTGGCTGGAAAACATTAAAATCATTCATTCTTTTGTATCTAGATATTACATCTCCAATTGTGTAATTTCTGACGTGTCCCATATGTAATTTTCCAGAAGGGTATGGGAACATTGATAAACAATAAAATTTTTCTCTATCATCAGCTTTTACTTGAAATTTTTTTTGTTTCTCCCAAGAAATTTGGATTTCTTTCTCTAGAATACTTGGATCGTATGGCTTAGTCATAATTTTTAAAAAACTCGTTCTCTAAATAATTGATTGTATGCTTATTATTATTAAATGTTTCATCATGCATCAGGGCTTGATGTAATGAATGGTTTGTATCGATTCCTTCAACAAAGAATTCATCTAAAGCACTAACCATTCTTTTTATACACGAACTTCTAGTATTAGCTATGGTTATTATTTTTGCCAGTAAAGAATCATAATATGGAGGTACTTCATAACCAGAATATATATGTGAATCAAATCTAATTCCAAAACCTCCAGGGGGGTGCATTTTGCTAATTAATCCTGGAGATGGTGTAAATGTTTTCGGATTTTCTGCATTTATTCTGCACTCAATAGCATGACCTCTATAAGAAATTTTAGATTGCTCAAGATATATAGGCATATTTAGAGCAATTTTTAATTGAGCTTTAACCAAGTCAAACCCAGTTATCATTTCAGAGACAGGATGTTCTACCTGAATTCTTGTATTCATTTCAATAAAATAAAAATTATCATTTTCATATAGAAATTCTAAGGTGCCAACACCCTCATAATTGATATCCTCACATAATTTAATGCATGATGTTAGCGTCTCTGACAATGCTTTTTCATTAAGATTTAATGCAGGAGCTTCTTCAATAATTTTCTGATGCCGCCTTTGTATACTGCAATCTCTTGTTCCAAGATGAATTGCATTACCTTTGCCATCGCCAACAACTTGAACCTCAATATGTCTAGGGTTGGAAATAAATTTTTCTAAATAAACAACATTATTTCCAAATGCATTCATAGCCTCCTGCATAGTTATTTCTATACCATTAAGCAGCTCATCACTAGAGTTAATAAGCCTCATACCTCTTCCACCACCACCTGCAGTAGCTTTTATCATCAAAGGATACCCAATTTCATATGCAATTTTTAATATCTCATCTTGATCATCAGGTAGATCATCTTTATACCCAGGCACAATTTTGATTCCAGCTTTTTCAGCAATATTTTTCGCTGTGATCTTATCCCCCATCAATTTAATAGTTTCAGAATTTGGCCCAATAAACTTAAACCCACTTTCTTCACATTTTTCAGCAAAACCAAAATCTTCAGCTAAAAAACCATAGCCAGGATATATTGCATCAACATTTGTTAATTCCGCAGCGGATAATATAGAGGGAACATTTAGATAACTTTCAATTGGATTTTCAGGACCTATGCAAACTGTTTCATCAGCAAACTTAAGATGTTTTAAATTTTTATCACCAGAAGAATATATAGCTACAGTTTGGATATCTAATTCTTTGCAAGCCCTAATTGCTCGTAGGGCTATTTCTCCTCTGTTGGCAATAAGTACTTTATGTGTCATTTCACTCTATGGTTATTAGGGTTTGATCAAACTCAACAGGTTGTCCATCATCAGGAAGTATGGAAACCACTTTCCCGCTATATTCTGATTTAATTTCATTCATCATTTTCATAGCTTCAACAATACATACCACATCACCTTCATTAACAGTATCACCAACACTTACATACGGTGGCTTTTCGGGATTAGGTTTTCGATAAAAAGTACCAACAATTGGAGATTTAATGAGCTTGCCTTCCTCTATCGAACTAGATTCCAAAGTATTACTTGTCTTAGTTTCTGCCTGTTGAGGTTTTTCAAAAACATTTGTAGAAATAAGATTATTTTGACCTCTTGATATTCTTACCGATTCCTCACCTTGACTTACTTCAATTTCATTTAAATCTGATTCTTGAAGCATTTGAATAAGTTTTTTTATTTTTCTAATATCCATATTACGACCCTTTAAAATTTTTTATTACATCTATAAGTGCTTTTTCATAACCCTCTATACCCATGCCTGAAAATACTTTTTCAGCTATATCAGAAAAATATGATCGATGTCTGAAATCTTCTCTTGCTGAGATGTCTGAAATATGAATTTCATAAAAGGGAATACCAATACCTAATAAGGCATCTCTTAAAGCAATGCTTGTATGAGTGTATGCCGCAGGATTTATTAATATAAATTCAATATTTTGATTAGGGGCATTGTGAATAGCATCGATTAATTCATGTTCAGCATTTGACTGTAAGGAGATTAATTCACAGCCTTGAACCTCAGCTATTTTATTTAAGTTATTAGTAAGATCATCTAAGCTAGTCTCACCATAAATAGACTCTTCTCTCGATCCAAGTAAATTAAGATTAGGCCCATTAAGTAATAGTATTTTCATGTTTATTGATTTTAGCTATATTTTCTAAGGTATTACAGGATTTTATCAGAAATTGTATATGTCACAGTTTTCATTGGATAACAAAAACCAGCTTCTGCACAACCTCTGTAATTAACGGTGATAGTATCTTGAGTAATATCTAATATTTTTGGCATAGCAAATGTGATTCGAAATCTTTTTTTAAGAATAGGTACATTCCCAAAGAATATATCATCGTATCTGCTCTGATAACTTTCTTGAACACTATATGCAATATCAGTTTTGTTATATTGAAGTTTGACATCATCTAAATATAAGTAATGTTCAGGTGCAATTTCCCAATCAAGCTCAGATTTTATTTGTCCAATTTTTTCAGTTAATTTAAAAGCTTTATCCGGACTTAAAATATCATTTTGCTTTTTGATTATCTCCAGAAGATCATCACTAAACAGACTGCCATGACTAAATATTAATAAAAAGTATAATAATATGGGAGCTTTAACATTCATTTAATGCATTATATGGAAATAATGATTAAAAGAGACTAATTTTTATAAAGATTTAAATTTCAAAATGTATATAAACTATCAAAGAATTTTTTTAAATATCTTTTTCTTAATTCCGGCCTGGGTTTTAAGAATATTTATATGGAAAAAAGATAATTACATCCGCGGTCAAGTCTTAGACTTCAAATCTTCATTATTTATTGCTCTTACGCCTGCTAGTTTGCTAGCAAAAACAGAGTTTGCTGATGATCTAAGAAAGGCTATAAATGATGCGAGAATTGCAACTCCTGTTTCGTTAAAACCAAAAAAACCAGTAACAACCAAAGATCACCTTATTGATACTGATGATTCCACTATTTTATGTAGGGAATATTCGCCTCTTAAAGTCTCATCAGATAAGGTGATTTTATACTTTCATGGCGGTGGATACGTAATAGGTGATGTTATGACTCATGATAGATGGGTTTCCAATATGGCAAATTCTTTAGAAGTTAAAATCTTTTCACTAAACTATAGGCTGGCTCCTGAAAATAAATTTCCCAATGCATTAAATGATTCGTGTATTACATTAGACTGGCTAAATCAGAAAGGTTACGCCAACGAAATGATAAGTTTATGTGGAGATAGTGCCGGGGCGCATCTTGCTGCAGCTACTTCAAATCATTTAGCACTCAACAATATGAGATTACCATCAAGTCAATGTCTTATATATCCGATGGTAGATCCGGCATGTAACTCAGAGTCACATAATCTATTTGGAGATGGTTATTTCTTAACAAATGATACAATGATCTGGTTTTGGGATCAGCTAAGAAGCTCTGATATTGATGATGATGATATAAGATTTAATTTAAGCAAATTTCCTAAAGACTTAGAGAATCCAAAGACATTAATAATTACTGCTGGATTTGATCCTTTGTCTGATGAGGGCGAGGATTATGCAGCAATATTAAATGATAATGGCATAAGCGTAGAGCACATACATTATCCAAATATGTTTCATGGGTTTGTAACGATGACAAAATTAAAAGCAGCGAAATATGCAGCTAATAATTTTTTGGAAGATTATAAGAAGATATTATGAATAGATTATTAGAAGTTAAAAACTTATCTGTAGACTTTAATGTTCGTGATACTAAATTTCGAGCTGTTAATGATATAAGTTTAAATTTAGATAAAAATGAGACTATGGCTCTTGTTGGAGAGTCTGGGTCGGGTAAATCTGTAACCGCTATGTCTATCCTGCAATTATTACCAGAGTTAAAAACATCTTATCCTGGCAATTCTTCAATAGTTTTTAATAATATTGATATTTTAAAGGCAAGCAGCAGAGAATTGAGGGATATAAGAGGAAATCAGGTATCAATGATTTTTCAAGAACCAATGACTTCTTTAAATCCATATCACAAAGTAGGAAAACAAATTATGGAGTCTGCACTTTTGCACTCTAGTTTATCCAAAGCAGAGGCTGAAAAAGAAGCCAAGCATTTAATGGAACTTGTAGAGATACCAGATGTAGACAGAAGATTTAATGCTTATCCGCATGAACTTTCAGGAGGTCAAAGACAACGAATAATGATTGCAATGGCGTTAGTGAATAAACCAAAACTATTGATTGCAGATGAGCCAACCACAGCCCTTGACGTAACAATTCAAGCCCAGATCTTAGATCTTATGGGTAAGCTCAAATCTGAGTTGGGTATGTCTATTCTTTTCATTACACACGATCTTGGTCTTGTAAGAGAATTTTCAGATACTGTATCTGTTATGAAAGACGGAAAAATTGTCGAACAAGGTGATACTCAAATGATATTTAATAATCCGCAAGATGAATATACTAAGAAATTATTAGATTCTGAACCTCTTCCAAAAACTGATTTATTATCAAAAACTTCATCGATGATAAAAGTACAAAATTTAAATATTTATTATGATATTCCTTCAATCAATTTTTTGAAAAAGAACAGATTTCATGCTGTTAAAGATATCTCTTTTGATATCCAAAAAAATACCACCATTGGTCTTGTGGGAGAGTCTGGCTCAGGAAAGTCAACATTAGGAAGAGCTATTGCAAACCTTTTGAAATATGAAGGGCAGATTTTATATAAAGGCAAAGATTTACAGTCTTTTAATGCTAAAGAAATGCAAAATTTAAAAAAGGATGTACAAATTATTTTTCAAGATCCATACGGATCTCTATCACCCAGAATGACCATTGGTGAAATTATTGGAGAAGGTTTAGATGTTCATTTTGATCTGAATAACGAAGAAAAAAATACAAAGATCAATAATGCTATGAATGACGTTGGCATTGATCCAAGTATGAAATTTAAATACCCACATGAATTTTCAGGAGGTCAAAGGCAAAGAATTGCTATTGCTAGATCAATAATCTTACAACCTGCATTTATGATTCTTGATGAGCCAACATCTGCTCTTGATAGATCTATTCAGATACAAATTATTGACCTTTTAAAAAGCATTCAAGATAAATATGAACTTACATATTTATTTATTAGTCACGATTTAAAAGTTATTAGATCTGTGTCCGATTCAATTTTTGTTATGCAGGATGGAAATCTTGTTGAATCCGGTTTAGCTGATGAAGTGTTTAATAACCCGAAAAAAGACTACACAAATAAATTACTTACAGCTGCATTGAAGTATGCAACTAATTAATTTTTTATGACAAACAGAAAATATTCAAAAGACTTAGTTGATGGGCCGAATCAAGCTGCTTCAAGGTCTATGCTTAGAGGCGCCGGCTTTACAACTGAGGACTTTAGCAAACCTTTTGTTGGAATTGCTTCAACTGGTGCAAAAGTAACTCCATGTAATATGCACATCAATGATCTTGCTAATGTCGTAGAAGAATCAATAGATAATGAGGGCGGTAAAGGTATTCTATTTAACACTATTACAGTCTCAGATGGGATTTCCATGGGAACCCAAGGGATGAAGTATTCTTTGGTTTCAAGAGAAGTAATCGCTGATTCTATTGAAACGGTTGTGGGATGTCTTGGTTATGATGGTGTGGTTGCTATTGGTGGTTGTGATAAAAATATGCCAGGCTGTTTAATTGGTCTCGCTAGATTAAATAGACCATCTATATTTGTTTATGGAGGATCTATTAGGCCAAGTGAAAAGAATACAGATTACGTAACGGTTTGTGAGAAAGTTGGTGAATTTGCTAAGGGGACTATAACTGAAGAAGAGTTAATTGAAATTGAAACTATTTCAGTTAAAGGTCCTGGTTCATGTGGAGGAATGTATACAGCAAATACAATGGCATCAGCAATTGAAGCTTTAGGTATGAGTTTGCCTGGCAGCAGTAGCCAAGACGCATTATCAAATAATAAAACAGATGATTGTAAAGCTTCAGGCCAAGCGGTAATGCATTTATTAGATAAAGATATTAAACCTTCCGATATTATGACTAAGAAAGCTTTTGAGAATGCTATTACTGTGGTCATTGCTTTAGGTGGCTCAACAAATGCAGTATTACATTTATTAGCTATGGCAAATGCTATAGGTGTAGATTTGCACCTAGATGATTTCAGCAGAATTGGAAAAAACACACCTGTTCTTGCTGATTTAAAACCTTTTGGCACCCATTTCATGTCGCAATTAAACGCACAAGGTGGAATAGAGCCAGTAATGAAAATGTTGCTTGAACAAAATTTGCTTCATGGAGACTGCTTAACGGTTACAGGAAAAACAGTTGCAGAAAATCTTAAATTAATTAAAGGTTATACGAAAGAACAATCGATTATTATGGGCCTTGATAAACCTATTAAAAATAATAGTCATTTAAGAATTCTATATGGAAATCTATCGCCTGAAGGTGCTGTTGCAAAGATCACAGGTAAAGAAGGCACTTCATTTACTGGATTTGCTAAAGTTTATAATTCTGAGGAAGAAGGTTTAAAAGCAATTTTAGATAAAGAGATTCTGCCTGGTGATGTAATAATTATTAGGTATGAAGGTCCCAAAGGAGGTCCAGGTATGAGAGAGATGCTCAAGCCTACATCGGCGATTATGGGCCAAGGTTTGGGCGATAAAGTTGCTTTTTTAACTGATGGCAGATTTTCTGGAGGAACACACGGTTTTGTAGTCGGACATATTACCCCTGAAGCTTTTGATGGCGGACCTTTGGCACTTGTTGAAAATAGAGATAAAATCACAATCGATGCAGATAATGACCAACTGATTATTCATATTTCTGAACAAGAAATGCAAAAAAGAAAGCAAGCTTGGACAAACCCAATAATACCTCCTAAAAAAGGAGTATTGGCAAAATATGCAAAAAGTGTAAAATCTGCAAGCCTTGGCGCTATAACTGATTAATATTATTTAAGTTTATCTATGATTTATAAAAGAAAATTTCCTAATACACGACTAAGGCGTCTTCGTTCTAGTTCTAATATAAGAGATTTAGTTAGAGAGCATAATGTTACCGCAAATGATTTAATTCAACCCTTATTTATCAAAGAAGGCTTAAAGGGAACTGAAGCAATTGAACAAATGCCTGGAATTTTTAGATATGGTCTTGATTCTGTAATTAAAGAAGTCGAAGAAATTGCTAGTTTAGGTATTAAATCTATAGCTTTGTTTCCAGTTATTGATCCAGATAAAAAAGATCCAGAGGGCAGTGAAGCAGTTAATAATAATAATTTTATATGCAATGCTATAAAAGAAATAAAATCTGCTGTGCCTGAGATTTTAATAATCTCAGATGTTGCTTTAGATCCATACACAACGCACGGACATGATGGCATTATGATTGATGATAATATAGATAATGATCTAACATTAGATCAGCTTGTTAAGCAATCCATAGCACTTGCAGAAAGTGGAGCAGATATTATTGCGCCATCAGACATGATGGACGGCAGAATCAAAGCAATTCGAAAAGCTTTAGAGAATAATAATTTTAAAAATACAATACTTTTATCTTATGCTGCAAAATACAATTCAAAATTTTATGGACCATTTAGAAATGCAGTTGGATCAAGTTCAAACTTAGGCAAATCCAGCAAAGCAGAATATCAAATGGATGTAGCTAATGTTGATGAGGCTCTGCATGAAGTTGCACTAGATCTTAATGAAGGAGCAGATATAGTTATGGTAAAACCAGGAATGCCATATCTTGATATTATTTCAAAAGTAAAAGATACTTTTAATGTTCCAACATTTGCCTATCAGGTCAGTGGAGAGTACAGTATGTTAAAATCTGCAATTCACAACAAATGGCTTGAATCATCAGTGATTACTGAATCACTTATGTGCTTTAAGCGAGCTGGTGCTGATGCAGTCCTAACTTATGCAGCTAAAGAAATAATTAAGGAGTTAAATTAATGAGCAACGTAGTTGAAGTAAATCTAGAAAATTTTGAGTCTGAAGTTTTATCATCAGACAAGCCAGTATTGGTAGACTTTTGGGCAGAATGGTGTGGCCCATGCAAACAATTAGGACCAACCGTTGAAGAAGTTGCTAACGAATACACAGAAACTTTAAAAGTTTGTAAGATGGATGTTGATGCAAGTCGTGATATTGCAGCTAAATATGGAATCAGATCTATCCCAACATTAATAATATTTAAGGAAGGAGAGCCTTCAAGAACAGAAATAGGAGCATTATCTAAACAACAACTTGTAGAATTTGTCGATTCTGAAATATAAAAGAATAAAACAAGTTTTGCATCTTTTATAAAAAAGATTTATCATTTTCAAGTCTTGCCAGGGGGCATTCCTAAATTTCAATTCCACATATATTAGGTGAATAACACATGAATTTAACAGATATTAAAATTAAACCTATCAGCGAATTAGTTGATATAGCTAGTGGGTTAGGTTTAGAAGATGTCGGACGACTAAAAAAACAAGATATCATTTTTAAAATATTTAAACATCAATCTGGTGAAGGTATAGATATCTACGGTGGTGGAGTTCTTGAGATTTTAAATGATGGTTTTGGTTTTTTAAGATCACCTGAGGGTTCTTATTGTGCTGGGCCAGATGATATATACGTTTCTCCTAGCCAGATACGAAAGTTTAGCTTAAGAAAAGGTGATTCTGTTCATGGGAAGATTAGACCACCAAAGGATCAAGAGAGGTATTTTGCATTAGTCCATCTAGATACTATTAATGGTGAAGCACCAGATAAAACCAAAAGTAAAATATTATTTGAAAATTTAACACCTTTATTTCCAAATCAACGATTAGGATTAGAGCAAGGAAGTGGTTCTAATGAAGACCTTTCTTCTAGAATTATTGATTTGATTGCTCCCATTGGTAAAGGTCAAAGAGGATTAATTGTTTCACCACCTAAAGCAGGTAAAACTTTAATGCTTCAAAGCATAGCTCATTCTATAAAAAACAATAATCCCGAAGTCGAGTTAATAGTTTTACTTATTGATGAAAGACCTGAAGAAGTTACTGAAATGTCTAGAACTGTCAAAGGAGAAGTTGTTGCAAGTACATTTGATGAACCTCCATCTAGACATGTACAAGTTGCTAATATGGTAATTGAAAAAGCCAAGCGACTAGTTGAGCATAAGAAAGATGTAGTTATTCTTCTTGATTCTATTACAAGACTTGGTAGAGCATACAACTCAGTTCAGCCAGCTTCAGGCAAAATTTTAAGTGGTGGAGTTGATTCAAATGCATTAGAGCGACCAAAAAGATTTTTTGGTGCTGCTAGAAACCTTGAGGAGGGCGGAAGTCTTACTATACTTGCAACTGCACTTGTTGACACTGGATCAAAAATGGATGAAGTAATTTACGAAGAATTCAAAGGCACAGGCAATATGGAGATACACCTAGAAAGGAAGATTGCAGAAAAAAGAATTTACCCAGCTATTAATATTAGAAGATCAGGAACTCGAAGAGAGGACCTTCTTACTTCAGATGAAGAGCTGCAAAGAATGTGGGTTTTAAGAAAGATTCTTGATGAGATGGAGGATGCTCAAGGAATCCAGTTCTTGATTGACAGACTCAAGTCATTTAAAACAAATGATGAGTTTTTCTCATCTATGAAAAACGGTAACGGAAAATCTAAGTAAAACTCTTTGCTAGACTCAGCATAGATTCATCAGATGGATCTTTTGCTGCATATACCTTTAAGTTTTGGTTCTTAGATAATATATTGATCTTGTCTTTTATTCTCTTAGATGCAGTTACTATAATTTTTTCATCCAGAAAAGAAGAGTCGACTGTCTTATAAATAAATTCAAATGTAAGAAAATTATATATAAGAATAATTCGATGATATTTTGTTATTTTCTTTAGATCTTGATCAGAATACTGGAGTTTATAACAGCTAATTTCATCAATACTTTCCTTTAGATTATTTTGTAAGAACTTATTAGAATTATCCCCGCAAAATAGTAAATTTTTTCCAGGATATTTACTTTGTATGAGTTTTAATAAGCTCTCTGAAGATGGTTCATCTGGAGTTATTGAATTTATTCCTTCTTTAGAATAAAGCAGTTTTTTTGTAGCTGGACCAATTGAAAAAATATTAAATAAATTTAAATCAATATCGGTATATCTTTTTATGATTTTTAAACCAATATCTGCAGATGCTTGGCTAGTGAAGATCAAATTTTTATAAGTATCTATTCTATTAAAAAGCTTTTTAGTTTTTTGAAAATCTGCTTTTAAATCAGTAGTAACTATTTTCGATAAATGCGCGTTTAAAATATTCAAATTAAGATCTGAAGACAATTCAATTAGTCTACTTGATAATAATTTTGGGCGAGTATTGACTATCATTACTTTAATATTATTTTGTTGGCATCATTTTTTATAAAATCATGTGCAAAAGAGACAATATCAACATCTAAGTTCTTATAATCTGACTCAATTGTTTTAAAAAGCTTTTCTTCTCCGTTTTGTGAGAGCACCTTAGCCATTATTGATATCTTGTTATTTTTATTAAAGCAATAAATTGCAATTGGAGATAAACATGTTCCATTGAGCGCAGCAATAAATTTCCTCTCAGCTTCTGCAAGTTTAAATTCAATTTCATTATTTATCTTATTAAGAATATTTATTATTTTATTATTTGAAGAAAGGCATTCAACTCCAATAAAACCTTGAGATGCTGCAGGCAGCATTTCTTCTAGAGAGAGTTCATAAGAGTTGTTTAATTTTAAATCAAGCCTG
>CESM01530095.1_pt1 | contig 13143 bp, 10 predicted proteins | sample 361421 | NCBI WGS metagenome assembly CESM01 (sample SAMEA2622219, study PRJEB7988) | marine metagenome | isolation source: saline water (ENVO:00002010), including | reverse complement strand
GTTCCGTACAAAATCACTTCATCGTAATCACTCAGACCGTCATCATCAGAATCATAATCATACGGGTCGGTCCCCCAAATATTAGTTTCATTTTCGTCCGAAAGTCCATCATCATCATGATCAAAGTCACCGTCGATACCATGGAAAATAATTTCCCAAGAATTAATAGTCCCACTATTTCCACCAACGCTATCTCGAATTTTTAATGTCCACATTCCTAAACTAGATTCGCCCCAATGATGAACCGTATTGAACAACCAATTAGAATAATCATTTCCATTGTCATTATGTTCTTCTGCTAGCCAAGATTCAGTCCCATCTGGTGACACAAGTACAATGTCCAGATCTCCTCGAGAATTGTGGTCTATGTCTACCATCAAATCAACACTTTCAAGTTGCATTTCAATAGGCATATTCATTTGGAATTGCGTCCATGAATCATTGTTATTTGGTATTGGTTGATCCTCAAGATAAGGCCCATATGTTGAGTTCATTTCATCATCAATGTTTGTCCAATTTAGAGCGAGATCAACTGCAGCGCCTGCATCAATTGCACCGAAACCATACTTATGTGACACATCATAACCTGCTCCATTGACATTCCACGAGGAGTCGTTTGGATCATTCTTGCGAGATGATTGAACTAAAATTTCTTGGACATCTCTCCATGTTAGATATTTATTCGCATCATACATTAGTGCGATTACTCCTGATGCTAATGGAGTAGCACTGGAGGTTCCTCCGAAATCATTTGTAACGTTTCCACTAGTGTAACCTCCATTTCCAGTAATATCTGTGGTCGTGATACCTTCACCATCTCCATTTGAATGTGCAGCAACTAAAATATTAGCGCCAGGTTCAGCATAATATGATTGTTCACCATAATGAGTGATCGCGGTAACAGCGATTGTGAATCGGCTGTTTGCATAACCATCATAATTAGCGTTATCATCACTTGTTAACCCATTCCCTGCAGCCCATGTTATGGAATTCCCTAATCCATTCCTTCCGCTATAAGCATCATATTCAAGCGCGGCCATTGTTAAAGGTCCTGGCGCGGATAATGTTTGTCCATTATCAGATGGTCCCCATGAATTTGAATATATATCGACGTCATTGTTTTCGAATGAAAGAGCATCAGCTTCCATACTGTCAGGGGACCCGCATGCAAGAATTGTTGAGCCTGCAAGTGAAGCTTCCCACGCAGCACCAGCTACATAGAGAGAATTATTTCCTGTTGCAGCGGCTACTCCTGCGGCAGCAGTTCCATGGCCATCATTACTATTTGGTGTTGGATCTGAATCATCATTACACCAATCGTATGAATATGAACTGTTGTAGTTTGGTGCAATATCTGGATGTTGATGGTCTAAACCATCATCTATGATACTGATTACTATGTCCTCACCTCGGTAATTATCCCAAACATCTGTTGCATTAATGTCCTCTCCAGTAGTTCCGCCTGTTTGACCATAGTTATCTAGATGCCATTGCGATGAAAATTCAGGATCATTAGGGTTGTCGCGCTTCTCATGGATATTTTCAACAAGTGGTGAAAAAGTTTCAATTTGACCGTTTTCTAAAGATTTTTGCATACCTTCTATAGAATTAAGGGGTTCTTCAAAATACCATATGTATGCACCTTTTAGATAATCAACAGCTTCCACATTCTTTGGATTTGCTGCCGTCCAAACTTGTTTTTCTATTGGTACTTGAGTAACTACCAACCAATATTCAGTGTTGGAAAGTTGGTCAGTTGAGTATTGATTTAAATCACTGACTCTTTTGAAAGAATATTGAATCGCTTTTGAATAGGTTGGAATAATCAGTTCATCAGTGATTTCTAGATCAATATTTACTTCTTGTTCATCAGAAATTGCTGCAACTATTGGACTCAATAACATGAGGACAATGATCACAGATGCGTTACGCATGGGACCTCTTCGAAATTGTAGGGGTTTTAACCGTTAGTTTAGCATGAGCGAATCCTGCATCTAGGTTTTTAGCCATTATTAAACTTTGAAATGGCTTCATGTACCTCTGAATCGTCCATTAGTCTTCTTTGGCTTTTTGCAACTTCAAACATATGAGCTACAAGATCATCTTCTACAGCATAGCCATTCTGCTCTAACCACCAGATTATGTTTGATCTTCCACTCATATGACCAATTCTAATTACCTGCTCGAGTCCATAATCTTGTGCAGGTACACCCGAATATACACGATCTGCAAGCCAATTATCACCTTTTTTCATTGCCTTGATTACTGCACTTGCATGGACTCCTGTACCAGTTTCAAATGCATCTTCTCCGAAAACCGGATAGTTACGAGGTAATGCAACCTCAACGTATTCGTGCGCTTTACGCATGTAATCATTGAGTGCAGTCAAATCATTTTGTATAACTCCCATTAAGGATAGATTCACTAATGTTTGGTCAAGAGGAGCATTCCCTGCTCTTTCTCCAACTCCAAGTGCAGTACCATGGATTACATCAGCCCCAGCCTCAACAGCCGCTAGGTTGTTTGCGACACCAAGTCCACGATCTTGATGACCATGCCAATTTACTTCGATATCTCTCCGCTTAACGCCAGCATCAGGAATGACTTCTTCTTGAATGAAAGAAAGCAATTTTCGGACACCATTTGGTGTCACATGTCCACATGTATCGCAAATACATATGCGATCAGCACCAAGCTCAATTGCTCTAGTATAAATCGCTTTTATTTCCTCAGGTTTACTTCTAGTAGTGTCTTCTGTAACAAACATAACAGGTATATCATTATCAATAGCAAAAGAAACAGCGGTTTCAGCAGTAGATAATATACGATCCATAGTCCATCCTTCAGCATACTGCCTTATTGGGCTTGTTCCAAGAAATGCACTAGCTTGTATCTGTGTTTCATGCTTAGCTTGTAGGTCTACAAGTGGCTCTATATCGCTAACTACAGTTCTTACAGCACATCCTGGACGTAATTCATATTGGTTTTCTCCCATATGTTTGAGCATTTGATCTATGTGATTTACATGAAAAGGGCCTGCACCTGGAAGTCCAAGATCAACCTTTTGTATCCCTAATTTTTCCATGAAGTCGATTAGCTCTATTTTTTGTTCAATGGTGGGATTACGCGCACTAGGACTTTGTAGACCATCACGCAATGTCTCGTCATCGAACCATACATCGTGAGGATGATTCTTCGGGTCACGCTCAATATCATAATCAATAACATTCCAATCATAGATTAGATCTCTTTCCTTCATTTTCTCACTCCGTTTGTTCAAACGTCCTACTCTCTGCTGTGCACTACATGGCTCGAACAGCACAGGTGGCGTTTGAAGGATTCGGATTCCATTACTGTATATTCTATTGTAACGGTGAAGGCTTAATTTCGTAATTTATGATGACTACAGCTGCTAGAATTGCACCTAGAATACTACCTTCAAGTCCAATACTTGCTGTAACTACTACAGCAAACATTAGTGCAAGATAAACCATTGATATGAAGAAAGAATGAGCAGCACTGGGTATTCTGCCAGATTCGCTACGAGGTTCATATGGATCAATAATGAATACAGTTCTCGCATACCATATACTAACAATAACCGTGGTCCATCCAAATACATGATAAATAATATCTGTATTATCTAATCCCCCTATTGCTGCGGGTGCAGCAAAAGAAAGTAATACAAGTAGAGTTGAATATATTTTCATTTCTAGTAGGGTTCTTTCAGGTCCTTTTACACCCGGCATCATTGGTATTCCAACTGCATCATATTCTTCAGATCGATAAAGAGCCAATGCCCAGAAGTGCGGGGGGGTCCAGAAAAAAATGAGAAGTAGAAGGTACCATGGCATCAGGCTATTAAGGTCAAAAATTGAATTAAAGAATTCTTGAAAATTACTAGTCTCAATTTTCAAATCACCCACTGCAGTTGCCCATCCTATTACTGGCGGAGTGGCACCTGCTAATCCTCCGATAACTATGTTTTGAACAGAACTTCTTTTCAACCAAATTGTGTATACGAAGACATAGAAAATAATACTGAAACTAGCCCATAGGGCTGCTACTTGATTGCCAAATTGTATGAACCATATTACCCCTAATATTGATATCATTAACCCGAATAAAAGAGCATTTGTAGGGCTTATATCTCCAGAGGGAATTGGACGCTTAGCCGTCCTTTGCATTATTGGATCTATATCTCGATCATACCACATATTGATTGCATTTGCACCTCCTGCTGTTAGATAACCACCAATGAAAACCACACACATGGTTTCCATTGTATCAAGCCAAATGATCTTACTTGGGCTTCCAAATTCAAGTAGATCATGAGATAAGACAGCACATAGAGCTGTAATTTGTAGAAGCACTACAACTTTGGGTTTAGTGAGTTCTAGATACGCCCGAGCAGCACTCGCCCCCTCAGTCATAACACGCCCTTCGGGCGTGAGTCCTTCAAATCGACTCATTCAATGATCTCAAAAGTTATTCTATTTTTTTCTAAAGAATAAATTGCTAATAACGAAGTTCCAAGAGCTAAGAATGTCAACGAACCAATCATTAGATGGACAAGAGATAACCATTCTTGAAATGAATTTGTTTGTGGAGCGTAGGATGTAATGTATAATGCCCCAATTGACATATTGAATAGATAAAGTCCAACCGTTATCCAGATCCAATTCCTAAGATTTTTTCCGGTTTGATGTTTGTTAGAATCTTTCCATATAAGCCAGGCCATTGTTACCATCGCAATACCAACAATTGCGACAATCCATCGATGAATAATCTGTGACTGGAGTTCAAAATTTTCAATTCGAGTTACTAATTCACCTTGACATAGAGGCCATGAATCAAAGCCATTAACACCACAGCCAAAGTTTGCACCAGGGGTAGTTGATACGAAAACACCTATGAATAGAGACAAAAAGGATCCAAATTCTAACCATATGATTCTCTTTTTCCATTTTGACGAAAGTATCGGATCAAAATTAATCCAATCAGGAGTCGTTTCATAATCACGATTTAGAGATAACCATAGCCATATTAGTGACAATTGGAATATTAGTGCACTTGCTAAGTGTATTGCGACACTCCAATGCTCATTATCCATTTCTACCGTAAGCCAACCAATTGCACCTTGCCAAATTATCAAACCAACAGTAACTAAAGCAGCTACTCTAGATCTCTTTCCATTTTCTTCATTTTTACGAATTAGATATGCATTTACTAAAATTAACGGCCCTAGTAATACTCCTGCTAACACTCGATGAAACCATTCAGTAAATATTTCAAAAGTAGTGTATCTATGATGTTCGCCCCTAGAATCAATTTCATCGGGATTTTCCTCCCACCATGCTTCTTGTTCCTCAGAGCTTATGTCAAATGACCAAGAACCAAAACAAGTAGGCCAGTCCGGACATGATTCTCCAGCATCATAAATTCTAATCATGCCACCCATGGCAATTACTATGAAAGTTATACCAATAATCGCTACTGTTAATTTCTTAGTATCAAAGCGAAAAAACATCGCTCAGCCCCCAGTGATAGATGTGGAATATGGCTAATATTCCTCATTCCCCTTCTGTGTGAGGATCAACGTCAATAGGAATACGGTGAGATTCATATTCAAGCATTGCAATCTTTAGTGGATCTAGAACGAAACGTGCCTTTGCATCTTCAGTGCCATACAGTTGAATAAGTTCATCCATAAAATTATCTCTAAGTTCATTTTCAGAAACGTACAAAGGCGCACCCATACTAATTTGCAGTGCTCTCGCACCAATTATTCGGGCCTTCTCGAAGCGTGTGTGCTGTCGTAGGGGCTTGACCATGGAAGCCGGCCACCGGAGACACCCCTATTAGGGCACCGGCGAGTTAACGCCCCCTATGGGGGCGAAAAATTGGTATTATTTTGTATCAATTATCATAGCTACAGCATTCCCGCCACCTAAACATATGGTGACGATACCTAACCTGCCATCTAACCTTCTCAGTGCCCTAATCAAAGTCATTAGACACCTTGTCCCAGTTGCTCCTAACGGATGACCTATAGCAACAGCTCCTCCATGAGGATTGAATCCTTCATCTGGAAAATTAAATGCTTCTTGGACTGCACATGAGGCTGCTGCAAAAGCTTCATTATGTTCAATAATATCTATCTCAGAAATGTGTAAATTATTTCTTTCTAGAAGCATTTCTATTGCAGGTATAGGCGCTGACATAACTCTTCCAGGCTCTACACCTGATGTGACGTAATCAACAATTTTTGCTAATATGGGCCATCCATTTTGGATGGCAATATCCTCAGATACAACCAAAACTGCAGATGCACCATCCGAAATTTGACTTGCATTACCTGCTGTTACTTTACCATCTGCTTTGAAGACAGATTTCAGTTTTGAAAGCCCTTCGATTGAAGTGTCCGATCGAATACCTTCATCTCGATCAAGTTCTTTCATTTTGAAGCATTCATCAGAAATCCATCCATTTTCCCAAGATTGGTTTGCAAAATTATGCGATCTTAATGCATAATGATCAGCCTTTTCTCTGGAAATTTTCGCCTCTTCTGAAATTGTTTCACCGGTTACCCCCATCATCGATCCATCATAGGCATCTTTTAGCCCATCATTACTAAGAACACTAGAAAGATCTGCATAAGAAATTTCATCTCCTCTTCTAACTCCATGTATGAAATGAGGTGCATTACTCATTGATTCCATCCCTCCTGCTATAATCACATTTGCTCGACCGGATATAATTTCAGTAGCGCCAATCATTACAGCCTTTAGACTGGATCCGCAGACTTTGTTTATTGTAGTACAAGGTGTAGAATAAGGTAAACCAGATCCTAATGCCACTTGTCTTGCAGGGGCTTGTCCTGCCCCTGTCTGCAATACTTGACCCATGTAGACTTGGTCAATTATTCCACTCTTAGGGTCAATTCCCGTTCTTTCTAACAATTCAGTAACCGCAAGAATTCCTAATTCAGTTGCCGAGTACTCAGAAAGGGCTCCTCTATATTTGCCAAAAGGAGTTCTGGCATAAGAGCAGATGACTGGTACCGACACACTTCAGCGAGAGAGGTCTAGGCCTTGAAAGATGCGATACGTATGCCGCGTTAATCTATCACTTTCCAGAGGAATAACCGTAGAAATCAGCGTTACTTAATTCAGGTCTTAGTTCAGGTTTTACAAGAATAGTTCGAACAGCCCAGAGGTCTTTGAAAATACGATACTGTGAAGTTGCATCAAGATAATCAACGCCACTAGTTCCTCCTGTTCCAATACGTCTTCCCATTATTCTTTCCACCATTCTAGCATGTGAGTGTCGCCATTTAACCATAGACTCTTCTAATTCTACTATTGCATCTATTAATTTTCGTGGCCAAGTTAGTAGGGGGAGTTCTCTGTATGACTCAATGAACAATAGTCCTGCTCGGGAACGATTTACAATCCCTTCAGGTTTGAGATAGTCAATTGTAGCCGCATGTGAATCTTTGAATCTTGCAATAGTTTTTTCCAGATCCGAGGACCCATAATTAGACATTTTTTCTGCTGCTTTTTTACCTATTCTTTCATGTGCGGAAAGGTGTGAATTAACATACTCATTAACGACTTCAGAATCTCCTTTACTACCAGCAATTGAACCCATAATTGGGGTTCTCGAGACCCATCTAAGTATCGACTCAGATAGTGATGGCTTAGACGCAGCATCTTCAAGCCGAGCTAAAATTGCAGCATCTCTTTCAGAATTTTTTGCCATCTTTCGGAACGTTTCTATTGGATCCATACCATATAGCCGATCTTCATTTGATAGACCCAGTAGAATTTCAAATTCTCTCATCTGGAATGATTCAAAGCCTGAGGCTGTGCCTAATCCGTCTCTGAAGGCGAGGAATCCTTGTGGAGTGAGAGTTTCAAGAACGCTCCACTGATTCCCCATTAATCTAAAAATTTCTGTAGTTCTATTTAGATTATCTACTGCTTGAGGTATTTGCTCTTCAGACACATGGTCTTGAGAAAGAATATTCCTCACTTCTGTAAGTTCACGAATTACTTGTTTAAACCACAATTCAAATGTTTGATGAACAATTATGAAGTGCATTTCATCAGCAGAAACATTTCTATCTTCGCCTTGGAGTTTTAGTAGATCTGCTAATTGTAAGTATTCACCATAGGTCCAGTTACCGCCTCTGCCTGATCCGCCCATGACGTGCGGATGACACTTCACGCTTGAATCGTTACCTAAGCCACAGTTCCGAATCCGAACCCTATAAATCACTGAAATCAGCCGCTAAATCATGACAGATAGGCCTGATCTGCCTCTGAAAAGTGGAGATGAGTTGCGTCCAGCAATACGCATGGATGTAGAAAAGGGGCTAGAAATTTCTTTGATTGGAATGGACGATGCACCTGAGTTATTTTCAGTAGTTGATTCAAACAGAATGTACCTTCGGGAATGGCTTCCATGGTTAGATGAAACAAATAGTATCGAGGATGAAATCTCATTCATCTCTATGAGTTTAGAAGAGTATGAGAAGAGAGAGGGAGTAGTTTACGCTATTCGTCTAGATGGAAAATTAGTCGGAACGATTGGTTTGAATTGGATTGATTGGGAAAACAAAGGATGTGGAGTTGGATATTGGTTATCAGAAAGTCATACAGGTCAAGGGCTCGTAACTCATTGTTGTAAACGTCTGATGGAACACTGCTTCAATGATCTAGGATTACACCGATTCGTGCTAGAGGTGGCAGTGGAGAATCATGAAAGCCGTGCTGTCGCAGATAGACTAATGATGCGTCTTGAGGGAATTTCCAAAGATAGAGAATGGTTGTATGATCACTATGTAGATGGTGCTCTATATGCCATAACCGCTCCTGAATGGCGCGATCGAAATTAAATTAGTCCATGATTTTCTATTGAGCAGTTGCCTGAAGGTAATGCGGCCAGAACATCATCTTGTGCAAGTCCCGTAGATTTAGCTATACGGTTAGCAATTAATTCTTTTTTCTCTCTTCCTGGAGTTATTAGAGCCCATCTTTTACAGAGCTTCGACACCCCTTCAGAAGTACCAGATACTGGAATTGGTACACCATTTATTATTGCAAAACCAATCGCGATCTCCATTGTAACATCTCGATACCATGTTCTTTGCCCTCTGACTACGAATGAACCCCTACCAAGAGATTCTCCACTTTCTGTTTGCTTTGATACTTGGCTTGGTCTGGCATGGAATGCAGTTGCAGCAGCACCTCCACTTCCCCATGCACGTGACCAACAAATTGCTAGTTGAGCCGCTTCTTCGATAATATCAGTTGGTAGATTTTGAGCATCTTGAAGATCTCCTGCTAATTCTTGAGTTATTCTAATACTTGCGACGCCTTCTGGAATAAAACCTATTGGATTTTGATCGGCAATAAGACCATCGCGTAATCTAAGAGAACATGATGGAGCACCATGTAAGTCAGCATGGATGTATAAGTCAGTTGACTTCAGATATTTACGTACAACAGTATCATTACCTTTAGCATCCCTTCCACCTACAACCATTCTACCATCACTAAGAATTCCCCAACGATGTTTTTCAAACCAGAATTTTTTACTTCTCTTAGTAACTCTAACTTTCCCTGCAGCAGCATCCTTTTTTTGGCGGGCTTCTTCCTTTGCTGCAGCACTTTCAGTACGTTCTAACGCAGCACGAGCACCTTTGGCCTTATCTTTTAGAATTCGAGCCCGTTCAAAATATTGTTGAGCATTTTGATGAACTGATTTTTCAATATCTAAAGTAACACTTGCATTTGGTTCGTTATCTTCATCCGGCAATCTTGCTAGAATTGATCTTTTGGCAGGTTCAACACGGTCAATCCAAATGATATCTTCGACTTTTCCTTCAAGTGTTTGCCAACTGTCGTTCTCTATGAAAGATTTAACTTGATTTAGGATATCATCAACATGAGTCCAATTATTTTGAATCGATTTTGCCAGTTCTTGGGTTAGTGCTGCTTGTGATTCGAACCGTTCAATAGCAGATTTCTGTTGTTCTGCTCTTCTATTGAGTTTCGCCCTTTGCTCTTCTTCATCTTCTCCCGCCGCAACTAATTTTTCTTCTTCTCGTCGGAGATACGCAATAGCATCATGGGCTCCAAATATTGCATCATAGGCATCAGATAGAGTTTCTATCTCAACCCTTAGTTCTTTATCCATGAAGGGTAAAGATATTGGAGAAAATTCTTCTATTTCGACGCTTGCAGCATCACGAGCAATTGGGTTTTTACCAGCATTTATCCAATTACCAAGAGACTTTTTGTCATTGAACCATAGGTATGAATGATCTCCTTCTGCCAATTCAGTAAGAAGTTTTTTCATAGAGTCAGAGAGACTCTCCTGCTGTTTCTCATCAAGACTGTTTGCAGGTTCATCTAATTCGATTTCAGCAGTTGCAGATATCGCATTTCCATAGATACGTCCTAGATTTACTCTTGATGCTAATGTTCGAATTAAACTATGATCAGATCCTTCAAGAATTTTATTTAGATCTGATAGATCTAGTGTTCTTGGATCTACTGTGGCTGGTGGGGGTGTGTAAGGTTCCCCTTTTTTGAGGGATCTACTAGCATATTTAGCATGAGTTAATGGTTGAATAATTTCGTTATTTCCATCAAGAAGTACAATATTTCCATCTCTGAATAACTCAATAATTAATTTCAATTGACCACCTCCGTGTTCAAATGTTAACGAGATAACACGATCAAATCCTAATTGCTTGACTTCAATTAGACGTGAATTTGATAGATGTTTACGTAAGATCATTGCAAAAGGTGATGGGTTTGTTGGCATAGGTCTATCTCTTTGTGATAAATAGATTCTTTTCCCTCGAACTATAACTAAATCAGTAGGCGGTTTTCCTTTCTGATTTAACCTTAATACAACCTGTTCATGATGAGGTTGATACGCTTTACGTGCCCGTGTTCCGATCATTCCGTTTAATTCAGAAACCATACGTGCGACATCGAATGATGAAGACTGCGCGCGCATGTTAATCAGACTTAGGGGGGAGATGAATACTTCATCAGCCAATCGCTTAGTAATAATTCACCTAATGGCTTATTATTACATTCATGAATGACTCAATAACTGGTATCGCATCAGCTTCGTGAGCAAATTGATTACTCTCAATCTCAATTAATTCACAGTTTGGTATTTTTTGACTAAGTAATCCTGCATCTGAATGATCATGAAGAGTATCTGAAGATGCACGAAGTATTCCAATAGGAGTCAAACAGGATTCAAAATTGATATTCATTTTGTATTTTCTAAGTACTATACAAGCAAATCTTAGCCTTTCGATATCTGCTGCCAAAAGAGTACGTCGATATCTAATTCGCTGACCGCTCTCATTGAGTCTTTTATCCAGGTACCAGATTACAAATTTAACCAGTGTAGAATAAAGAAATAGAGGTGCAGGAATCAGAGGTCTAGCCCATAAAGGAGGTGTGAAATGTAGATTTGGAGATAGTACTACCAGACTTTTGAAACACAATTTCTCTTCACGTACTGCTTCTAGTAGAATTGTTGCTCCTAATGATGAACCAAATGCATGGCATTCAGATGCCTCTAATCCAAGTTTTTGTATCACTGGAGATAAGTCTTTCATTATCGAAGTAACTTCAAACATTTCTCTATTCAGTTTTTTTTCAATAATGCAACTACCCTTTTCTCGGGTTTCAATATAGACAATTGGTCTTGATTTAACCCATTCTGAAAGAATAGGATACCATCCTTCTGGAACAGAATTCCATCCAGGAATCATAATGATTGTTTCTCGATTCTTAGCATCATTATCTTCAGGTGTCCATCTAAGAACTCGAAGTTTGAATCCATCTTCTCCTTCTACATGTGATGATTGACAACTGGCTCCATCGAAGTTTGGAATCAGATTCCAAATATCATTATTCTTCATTGCTTATCGTTCCATGCAATTCACTTACGACGAGCTTCTTCCAATCTCTTTTGCGCCTCTAGCATAGCAATTTCATGCTCAATAGCATCAAGTTCAGATTCTTGTTTAATTTCTCTACTCTTTGCCATGGATTCTTCTGCATTAGGCTCGAATAGATCTGGGTTTTCGGTATTAGCTGCTTCGAAGTACTCTTTTTGCCTTTTACCTGCTATCATTGCAACGAAGTTAGTTGGTATTTGTTGAATAATTATATTCCAATTACGAACCTTTGAATTGTAACTTTCTCTCCTGTCAGCAATTCTTTCGTTTTGTTCATCAATTTCTTCTTGAACTTTGATGTATAATTCTCCACTAGTAACTTCTGGATGGTCTTCAGCGATTGCAACAATTTTTGGCATTAATGATGCCATCATTCCTTCTGCAGCATTAACTCCTCCTACATTACCGCTACTTGCAGCCTTTGCTGCAGACATCCTTACCTTAGCAAATTGCTCAAATAGATCCTTCTCAACATCATTAGCGAATCTTTCTGCTGATTTAGCCATACTTGATAGACTATCATATCTTTCTTGCAATACAACATCAATGTTTGACCAAGCGGCCATAACATCTTGTTCCATCATAATAAGGCGATTGTAAACTGATAAAACCCAAAGTAAAATAAGACCAGAAAAACATGCAAGACCAACTAGGATAACTTCCATCATGTTCTATCCTAGACGCAGCATTTATTGAACCTTGACCCGTCCTAATTAGGTTTTTTCGATATATTCGAACCTTCCAGATCGATTAACCACATCTCCAGATGAAATTAATGCTTTTAGATGGGATATAGTTTGATCTTTCGCTAGTCCTAGATGTGCATCTGGAGTATCTGCGTAAGCTTCACTTGTGATTGAGTTTAAGTCATAGTGCCCTGATTTAACAGCATTTAGGACTCTAGAATGTCTTGTTTTACGATGTTTTAGATAATGCTTCAACAATCTCTTAGGATTTGCGACCATTGGCCCATGTCCTGGAAATAGTAAAGATGGGTCTAGATCTCTTAATCGTTCCAATCCTCTTAGATATTCATTCATATCTCCATCAGAGGATGGTACTAGAATGGTGCCGAACAAAACAGCATTATCTCCACTCACAATTCCTGCATCTCCAACCAAACAAATGTGTCCAGGACAATG
>CESM01196921.1_pt1 | contig 13172 bp, 9 predicted proteins | sample 361421 | NCBI WGS metagenome assembly CESM01 (sample SAMEA2622219, study PRJEB7988) | marine metagenome | isolation source: saline water (ENVO:00002010), including | reverse complement strand
CCAAGTTTGGCGACCGTAGAAACCTTTCGAAAACACCCATTTGAGGGCAATCAAAACCACAATGATTGATTAGCAGAAGATGAGGATTCCAATTGTCCAAGAGGACAGGTGGGAGCGAGCAGAGGGGGTTCCGTCGGGTGGACTTCGCCCCCTCTGCTCAACTCCGCGGTTGACTCCTGTTCCTCTCCGGTTGCCCTTCGATTCCCAGTCGTCTTTCCAGTTGATCGGTTCCGTAGTTACCTACTTCTCCTCTCTCTCTCGTTCATTCCCTTCGGGTTTCCCCTCTGTTCATTCCCGGATACTGGATTTGGAGCGAGCCCCCTCCGCATTGCTGCGTTTGGTTGCGTTCTCCTCGTTCTGCCGAAGCTTCCCGATTCGTTCCAGCGTCGGTTTCCCTTTGCTGTCGTCTCCAGGTCTCTCATCGTAATGATCGACCTTCCGTCCACTCGTTGCCGAGTGATCGGAACCGCTCAGGTTTGCGGTTCCGGACCGGAGTCCCCGCAACAGGTTGCCCCGTCACGCCACTCCCCCGGAGCGGTAACTTAGCATAAGCAAGGGATGTCTATTAACTTTTGCAAGAAAATGGCACTTTTCTTGGGAAATTAACGTTCTATGACCCCTATTTCCGATGCAGATTTGTTATATTCTATTTTCTTAACGCGCGGAGCCGATCTCTCAAATCAGAACGATTGTTTGCCTCTGTTGGAGCCGAATCTATTCGTCTTGCAAGCATCTCGTTCTCGAATACGAGTAAGCGACCATCGTCCATTCCGATTACAGTAAATCCCTCGTGAACGGCGATATCTCTGAGTCGTGCTGATAATGTGAGATGAGTGATTATTTCTCCACTGTCCGAATCTAAAAGTGAAATTAGGCCACTTCTTCCTGACCAAGTACTAAACCAGGCTCGCTCTCGATTAGAGATGCAAATATTCTCGATCTCGGCTTCTAGATCAATAGACCAAGAGATGTTTTCATTGTCATAGCAAATAGCACTCCCTTCCGATGTCCCGATTAAGAGACGGGATGCGTCCTTGACCATGCATTCGATTGTTTCCTTCGTAATCGACGGGAGAGGTTCTGGTTTGCCATCTATGTTGATCCCTGTAATACTGCCATCGATGTGCCCTAGTAGGATCTCGCTCTGACCAGTGCCACAACATACGGGTGAATCGCCTAAATCAAGATGGGTGTCGATCAATCGATCTCCGTCTGGCTTCAGATGCAGTAGCCCCCCTCTAGGTCGTCCGAGACCCAGGGCGATTTCTCCAGATGGCAAGATATGAAGTGACCAAGGTCGTTCATCGAATTCTAGCCTGTGTATGATTTCCCCATCTGCGTCGATAAGTGTGATTGCACAAATTATGAAATCATTCAATTCGATATCATAGACTGATGATGATACCCAACATCTACCTTCATCTGCACAGGCCAAGATATCTGTCGAACCATCGAATTCAGTCCGCCATATAATATCGCCATCTATTGGGTTGATTCTCAGTGCTTCTCGGCCAGCTATACAACGAATACTCTGATCGTTCTGGTCGATTTTGAAGGAAGTAACTCGGTCACCCACATCTGTTGACCACAACTCCTCCCCCTCTAAGTTCCAAGCAACAATTGCTCCATTCCAATCTCCTGCAAGAATCAAAGAATCATCGATATGGACTGCAGAGATGCTCTGAGGCATTCGCCTCTCCATCCATGCAACAGATTCCGCAGCAAGTGTCCGCGGTCCGTCCATGATTCGGTTCAGGGGTGGCGGCGCATAAGGACGCCTCGTTCCCATGTTCAATCGTTACAATCAAACTGAACCGTAGATTGTGCCAATCTTATCACGTAAATAATCAACGAAGGGGGCCGGTGTAGGCGCTTCACCCGTGGCCTCCTCAATGAGGCCAGCAGGAGTTAGTATTGAGCCCCGAGCATGGACGTGTTCACGCATCCACCCTAAGAGAGGAGTGAAGGTCCCTTCGCGCCAATCATCCTCCAAAGTATGGCCGACTGATTCGAGATCTTTGCGAGCTGCGACAAGAAGTTGGGCCGCGTATAAGTTACCCAATGTGTAGGTTGGGAAGTAGCCGAACGCTCCCATCGACCAATGAATATCCTGGAGGACTCCTTGTTTACGATCAGGGGAACGGATACCTAGGTAACGCTCGTACATATCGTCCCATGCATCCGGTAAATCATCAACATCAAGTTCGCCTGAGATAAGCAGTTTCTCAACCTCGTACCTAATCATGATGTGGAGATTGTATGTGGCTTCATCCGCTTCAACACGAATCAAACTCGGTTCAACCTGGTTGATTGCCCTCCAGAGCATTTCTGCACTTACGCCATCCATGTTCTCAGGGAAGTGTTCTTTCCACATTGGAAGGCTCCATTCACAGAATGCAAGGCTACGTCCAACCTGATTCTCCCAGAGACGACTCTGACTCTCATGTACTCCTAATCCGTTAGCGTGTCCACTGGGTTCAAAATCCAAGTTTCTCGGACGTCCTTGCTCATAGAGGGCATGTCCGGTTTCATGCAAGGTTCCGAAGATTGCTCCCCACGGTTCGCGAGAATCATACCGAGTAGTCCAACGAACATCGTCAGGGTTTGCTCCACCACAGAATGGGTGAGTGGATTCGTCTCTACGACCTGCTCCAAAATCGAAGCCCACTGCTTCGGAAAGAGCCTGGCTGAGATTCTCCTGTCCTTCTTTCGACCACTCATGACGGTAGACCCAATCATGCGCTCCACCATCTACATTCACCCCCTGGATAAGAGGGACTGAGGACTCACGGAGTCCAGCGAAGAGAGGGTCGAGGCGAGCAACTGTTAGGCCCGATTCATAGAGGTCAAGAAGTGCATCGTATCGAAGTGTTTCGTATCCAAGGTAGTCAGCAAGTTCGCGAGCAAGATCAACCATCGTTGCGAGATCATCACGGAAAATCGAGAAGTCGTTTTTGGCTCGTGCCTCTGTCCACGATACAATCGACTTGGACTTGTGACGAGCTAACCTTTCTACGAAATCTGTAGGTTGCTTAGTGGACTTATCATAGGCATCTCGGATGAGTCGTAAGTTTCCTGAACGAGTTGGATTAGTTCCATCGTCTTCAGATTCAGCAGTAGAGAGTAAATCACCCATTAGAGAATCCGTCATCATACCATGACGCGTTTTGGAAAGCCATGCAAGTTGTTCAGCGCGTAGCGGTGCAGCCTTTGGCGGCATCATGACCTCCTGATCCCATCCAAGGAGACCCGATATTTGGCCAATCGTCTCAATGTCTTTCTGCTTTGAAAGCAACTCCAAGTAAGCGTCCATGCACATTGGATGAAGAGATTCTCCTTTACCTCTTTGGACAGAGGGTCTAGATGCAAAATTGCTGTTTATTTCGGCCCAGTCATATCTTCTGGCCGGACCCATTCGTCGAATTGGGCCTCAGTGAGAAGTCCGAGTTCAAGGGCACTCTGCTTCAACGTCAACCCATTCTCATGAGCGTTCTTCGCAATCTTCGCAGCTGCATCATATCCTATGTGGTTATTCAGAGCTGTAACGAGCATCAATGAATTGTCGAGATGCTCTCGGATGTTCTCGCGATTGGGCTGAAGGCCGTCGATACAGCGCTCACGGAATGAATGACAGGAATCTGTCAAAATACGTGCAGAGTGTAGTAGGTTGTGTATCATCATGGGTTTGTACACATTCAATTCGAAGTTACCTTGCGACCCGCCAACGGTTACAGCTGTGTGATTCCCCATTACTTGGGCACAAACCATCGTCAACGCCTCACACTGAGTAGGATTGACCTTTCCAGGCATAATCGATGAACCCGGCTCATTCGCTGGCAACTCTAACTCCCCAAGGCCACTCCTTGGACCTGAGCCGAGCCATCGAACATCATTGGCGATCTTCATCAGAGAAACTGCAAGAACACTCAACGCTCCACTCGTCGCGACGATTGCATCGTGAGCTGCGAGTTGAGCGAACTTGTTTGGAGCACTTCGGAATGGAAGACCAGTGTGGCCCGCAATCTTTGAGGCAACTCCTACGGCGAAATCCGGATGTGTGTTTAGGCCGGTTCCAACCGCGGTACCTCCGAGGGCAATTTCGTAGAGGTCATCCATCGATGCTTCGATACGGGATAGAGAAGCGTCAATCTGAGCGACCCATCCTCCAACTTCCTGACCAAGAGTCAGGGGGACTGCGTCCATCAGATGAGTCCTGCCAATTTTCACAATATCTGACCATTCCTCTGACTTTTCCTGGAATGAATCCCGAAGAGATCGGACAGAAGGAATCACGCTGTGCATAATGGCTTCAGCAGCTGAGATATGCATCGCTGTGGGGAAGGTGTCGTTACTGGACTGAGCTTTATTGACGTGATCGTTGGGATGTACCGGGTCCTTGCTTCCAAGCACTCCTCCAGCCATCTCTATTGCTCGATTTGCGATTACTTCATTCGCATTCATGTTAGACTGCGTGCCCGAACCAGTCTGCCACACACGTAGAGGAAAATGATCATTCAGCGAACCAGAGGCGACCTCGGATGCTGCGGCGATAATCAGGTCCGCTACATCGCCATCCAATGTTCCGAGATCCTTGTTTGTCTCTGCCGCTGACATCTTGAGAATGCCGAAAGCGCGGATGACGCCTTCGGGCATTGCATCCTCACCGATATCGAAATTCATCAGGGAACGAGCGGTTTGCGCACCCCAGTAACGATCGCTTGGCACCGAAAGTGTGCCCATGGTGTCGCGTTCGATCCGTTCTTCCATGAATCAATGACTTCACAATCGGGCTATGGAGTTTCGTCCTCAACCTCATTGTCGAAGGACGTTCAGCGCAATTGACTCTTCATCGGAGAGGCCTGTCCTTCGTGGCCCTTCTTGACCTTTAGACCACTTCTTTCCGAGGCTTTCATCGAGGAAAGATTCGAGGAAGAGGGGATGAATGTAGGATGAACGGCAAACAGCACGAGTGTTTCCTAGATTTGATGCAACTGTGTCAATAACGGCAAGCATCGCCTTATTCCTCGCAGTGTCTGAATCGAGGAGGATTCGTTCATCTTTATTCACGAGATTCTGGAGATTCCCATTTGCAGGTAATGTGTCAATGAATTCCTCAAGAACACTTCCTCTAGTGTCGTTATCGATAAAAGCGAGACGATATGCACATTTCCATGTCGCAGCCCATGTACGGAAATCCTTCGCTGTGTAAGATTCTCCAGTTGCATCCTGGATATATTGATTGATGTGCTCGGCCTTCAAATCGTTCTCATTTCCTGTCTCTGGATTCACGAAGTGGAACAGGTCTGTGTCCTTACCTCTTGATCCCAACTTACGTGTTTCGAGAAGGTGATCAACGATATTATCGTCCTCAATCAGAATCTCCCATGACTTACCGGACTTACCTGTGAATGAGAATACAGCATCATGTCTACCTTCGGCGTTATCTCCTGTCTTCCTAATCATGTGACCATTACGGAGTGTGGTTAGACCGTAAGATTCGTTGGTCCGAGCATATTCATCACTACCCACTCGGATGTTATAGAGGTCCATAAGGCGGACAACAAGAGCACTGACCTTTTCGAGATCCATGGAATCGCGCTTCAAATCACGAGTGATTTTCTTCCTTAATGCAGGGAGTACTTCTGCAAATCCTGCAATACCTGCGAACTTCATTCTGGTCTTCATTGAAATCCAATCAGGATGATATCTGTATTGCAGGCGCCCTTTGCCGTCGACACCAGTTGCTTGGATATGCCCCCGATTATTGGGGCACACCCATACCTCTGTCCAGGCTGGTGGAATAGTGAGCGCGTTGATTTCAGCAATCCTATCAGCGTCCTTCAACACCTTTCCATCGGCTGTTTTGAATGTCCAATCGATGGAGTCATCCTCTGAAGGCACCTTTGCACTCCTAGTAATTCCAGGAACCGTACGATCCGAACGGATAAGATTGGCCAGAGTCAATGCCTCATCCACACTCAGTTCCACAAATTCATTAGGTCATTTGCCGATGCTTGAGGATTCCCCCTATATTTCGGAATTAGGACCTTCAAGAGGTCTTTCAATCGAGGAACAAACCATCGTATTGTGAGCCCATGTATGCACCCCAACCAATACGCGTTGGTGTAGATGCATTGAGATCCATGCGTGTCAACGTCCATCCCTCAGTCTCGCTCAGATATCCCGTAGTAGTCGTAGTAACCATCTCCAAATCACCATCCATATCGAGATCGGCAATCAACGGTGTTCCAATACTGAGATTCGTTCGATTGTACAATGAAATGGTGTTCATACTACAAGTATCAAGAACGCTTGCAGAATTGTAAGATAGAGAGCCTTCTTCTCTCCATTCTTCAGCCCCTCGAACAAGGACAATGTCGTCTCGACCATTAGAATCAAGATCCACAGAAAGGGGACTCGTGAAGATTGTATGTTCTGTCGTCTCACTCCAAAGGATGTCGCCTGTAGCTCCATCTACAAGCGCATAGTAAGACGATGAATACTGGGGGAAGACGCCGATAACATAGTTGACGAATACATCAGGAACTGAATCTGGAGTGAAGTATCCTACCGTGGGCGAGGCCCAAGACTCTAGACCTGAAGCAGTCCCATTTTCAACAACTTCATGCATATCGATGGTCCATGTGTGTGTGTAATTACGACCATCCACTAGAATCAATCGACCATCGAAGGAGGATACCACGATATCTTGAATCCCATCGAGAGTAAGGTCTGCAATCGCAGGAGGAGTCATGAAGCCCTTTTTCACGTTGGGAGTAGGCGCTACAATTTGGGTCGAGGTGCTAAGATCGCCTTGCATAATGGCATCTATACTTGTAGACCAGAGACTGCCATCCCAAGTCTCTCCACCGGTTCCATAGAGAACCTCGATGGCCATATCAGGATGAGGCGTGTAGAGTAAAGGGGACATGTACGTCTCACGACCATCTGGAAGATCCGCGACGCCTAGGGGCTGTCCATCAGCTCCCGAGAGAATCATCAGGTACCCATTATCTCTCTCATCATCGGGTTCCTTCATCGGATCTCCGCCATTGGCCACTAACCAATCGGCGACATTGTCATCATTGATGTCATCAATGAACTGTCCAGAGTAAAACTGGTACCACGCCTCACGGAGTGTGGAGGCCTTATCGAAACTCCAAAGGATATCTCCGGTTGCACCATTCACTGCGAACATTTGCTGATCTCTTCCTCCAAGAGCAATGTCGTCAACATTGTCGCCATTGAGATCCTCAAACTGCGCGGATGCGAACATCTCGCCGTCGGTTTCCGCTTCCCAAAGTAAATTTCCAGAAGCACCATCTACTGCGATAATCGAGCCGGAGTGCGACTCTTCCGCACCAGTTCCAACAACAATGTCAAGGACTGAATCTCCATTGAGATCGGTTGCATGGGGAGATGACATCATGCGATTATTTCCTACAGCAGTCCACCGAGTCTCAAACTCATCTGATGGCATCGTTTCTGTAGAACAAGGATGTGTATCAGCACAATCACTTCCGGGCGGACATGGAGGCGAAGGGGGCAACGGAACATCGGCTACAGTCCTATTCACGATTGGATCCACTGTGGTAGGTAGGCTAAGCATCACAGCTACAGCTACAGCGAGGATAGCTACCCATGGAATCCATTTTCGCATACTATCACTACGCGCAGGGGAGTCACTTATCCTTGATGCTTGAAGGGATGGTTTCAGACCCACCTTGGAACCTTCTAAGGTGGCACCAGCGACCAATTTGAAAGCCAACGGTGTTAACCACAAGATCTGAAATTTTGTTCTCCCAAACCTCCTCTGTAAATTCGTATGGAAGGAAGATTTCCAAAATCTCCCATCCAATCGATAGGAAAAGGAACAATGGCCAGCCAATTCTCGTTAAGAAGCCAAACCCAAACCATTGCAATAAATGGCCGACTGACCACATATTCAGTAAAGCCATAACAATCAAATTACGAGAGTAATGGACTCGATTTTTTGAGGAGTTTGGGGCCGATCACCGGGGCCAGTTGGAGTCGTTTCAATCGCTTTCACTACATCCATTCCTTCGATGACTTTTCCAAATACTGGATGAGCAGATGCGCCGCGCCCAAACCAATCGAGGAAATCGTTGTGCTGCGTATTGACGAAGAATTGGGAACCGCCGCTGTTTGGTCTACCCGTATTTGCCATCGAGAGTGTACCAACCTCGTTAGAGAACTTTTGAGTCAGTTCATCAGGGATATTGCCGCCACGGTCACGGACAATGGACTGGCCGTCAGTAGTTGTGTAAGTGCCTCCACCCTTTGGACCACCGGTTCCAGCTCGAGGAGAGTTTGGATCTGCGGAGTGGGGGCAGCCACCCTGAAGCATGAAACCCTGGATGACGCGATGGAAGTGAAGGCCGTCGTAGTAGCCATCTAAAGCAAGAGCGAGAAAATTGCCTGCAGTCACCGGCATCGTATCCGTGAAGAGTTCAATCTTGATGTCGCCTGCACTCGTCTTCATCACTACGTTGGTTCCAGCCATGGCTCAACCAGACAGGGGTGGGATTTAGCCTCATGCATCATGCTCGGATGTCGGAAAGGCGTAACAATGCATAGAGGGGGATATCTGCATCTCTAAAGGCATCAGCACCACCTTCCTCTCGATCGAGGATTGTGATACAACCAACCACCTTACAGCCGATTTCTGCCAATCTCTCACAGGCCTTTAGCGCAGAACCGCCGGTAGTGGTGACATCCTCGAGGATAATGCATTGATCTCCTGCCTTCAGGGTCGAACCCTCAATGCCTGGCGGATTGCCAGTCTTTCGGCCCCCTCTGCCCTTGGGTTCCTTCCGGATAATGAAGCCGCGAAGTCCGCTACCTGCAGGGGCTTTAGCAATCACAATACCAGTCAGAGGAACTGCCCCTAGTTCGAGGCCCCCAACTGCATCGATATCTCCTATGCTCTCAAGCGTATCATGGGTTAGAACCCCGAGAAGATGAGCGCACTCTGGATCGCACATAACCGGTTTCATATCGAAGAAATGCGGTGAAATACGGCCAGATGCAAGAGTAAAGGGGTCTTCCGGCTGATACAGGTAAGCGAGATTTCGAACCCGTTCGATGAGAAGGGCACGGGCCTCTGCTGGAGTCGTAGGAGTCGCCATTGGTTGTAGGCAACGACGACGAAGCATGAAGGTTGTCAGTCCTAGCGATTTGTTCAAAGAGCGTCATTCTTCAGTACCGTTTCCGAGGTGGCATCGAATGGCGAATCAAACGATGTCTGCCATCGATGAAAAGCGTCTCTCTGCTGAGATGGAACGTTACCATCAGGCGCTAGATGAGGAGACGGAACGACTCTACGGGGTTGCTGCCGAAGCACGTGCAAAAGGACTTGACATGTCTACTGAAGTCGAAATCCCCCGTGCAGAGGATCTCGCTGATAGGACGGAGAAGCTCCTCGCCGAATATCTCGATGGCCTCGAGGTCGCCGAGGATATTCGTGAGATGCTCAAGGTAGAAGAGAGAGAGATTACGGCGATCAAAATCGGACAAGATGTTGCTCGTAGAATGATGGAACGGACCGGGGATCAAATCAAGGCGATAGATGCTGGATTGAGGACTGGACTTGCCATTCTAACTGAAGCGATCTTGGTTGCACCTCTGGAAGGGATTGGGCAGGTGAGACTACTCAGCAATACAGACGGTACCACTTTCTTATCCATTGATTTCTGTGGTCCAATTCGCGCTGCTGGTGGCACCGCACAAGCGATGGCAGTCCTAATTGGAGACATGATTCGAACTGAGTTAGGCATAGCGAAGTATAATCCGACTGACCCCGAAGTAGAACGTGTCAAAGAGGAATTTGGCCTCTATCGTGGGGGTTTGCAATACAGGCCAACACCCGAAGAAATTGACGTAATTGTCAGGGCTTGTCCCGTGATGATTAATGGTGAATCTACCGAGGAACAGGAATGTGCGGGATATCGCGAAGTGCGCAATATCGACGACGGGCGTGTACGAGGTGGTGTATTACTCGTGATTGGTGAGGGGCTCTGTCTCAAAGCACCGAAGATTCAGAAGCACGTAGAGCGATTGGAGATTCCTGGTTGGTCCTTCATTAGTGATTTTGCAAATCGTGGAAAAGACGATGGCAAATCCGATGAGGAGAAGTTCGTATCAAGGAAAATCCCCATCGATAAGCGATTCCTGAAGGATATCATTGCAGGACGTCCGGTCTTTGGAATGCCAAATCGACCTGGTGGATTCCGTCTACGCTACGGCCGTCCAAGAGCTTCAGGTCTTGCTGCCGCAGGAATGAATCCTGCTTCCATGAGGGCCATGGGTGAATTTCTCTCAGTCGGAACTCAGATGAAAATAGAACGTCCGGGGAAGGCCTGTGCTATCACGCCAACAGATGAGATCGATGGCCCATCTGTTCTACTCGAAGATGGAACGTTTCAACGAATTCAGACCGAGGAGGATTGGTTGCAAATAGAATCTAAGGTCCGTGCAATCTGGGATAATGGAGAGCTAATGCTTGGTTTTGGAGAGTTCCTTGAGAATAACAAGAAGCTCGTTCCAGCCTCATATACCACGGATTGGTGGGCAAGTGAGTTACTTGATTCGATAAAAAATCAAGAAGATCTAGAATTCGTAACTGGGCTTCTCGAATCAGATGATTTGCCCAACACTGAGCCACCTGGTATCCTGCGACGTCGGCTCCGAAGTAAGGAGCATCGATTAGAAAATGAATGGGCGCTACGTGACTGGCATCGATTCCTCAGAAAAGTAAGTCCTAGTTGGGAGGTTGCCATTGCTTGCGCCCAGCGATTCGGAGTAGCCATCCATCCCAATCATAACCTATGTTGGTCCGACATGCCAATCGCCTTACTTCCACATATCCACGATAGTATAGGCGGTGCGAAGATTGAAGGAAATTCACTCCGGATTTCGGGTGCTGCCAAAGGATGGACTCCTCCGAGTGTGAAGATTGATTCCGTGGCAAACACGGACGGATCCATTCAACGCGAAAGACAACTGAAGAGACGAGTAAAGGATATCGACAGAGCGGATTCATCGAAAAGTGTCTGGATAATCCCTGAACATCCAACAGGAGAATGGGACGGGCATCTCTCTTTGTCAGAGCACGGCATCGTGAAGGCTAGTCTAATGGCACTTGGAATCGAACATGTCCACAATGAAGACGACATTGTTATCGAAAATGGATGGCGGGCCCTATTACACGGACTTGGATTTGAATCGAAGAAATCGGGTCTAACACTCCGGAAAGGTGTACAAAACACAATCGAAAAACGGATTCGACAATTCATCGAAGCACATTCCGTTGTGAAGAAAGAAGAAGCACGTACAACGGCTCTTGAAGATGAGCGCCGAATCGCACGAATTGCAGCAGAAACCGCAGCCCGGCAGCGTGGAGAAGGAATCGCTGCGACTGAGGCTGCTGGAAAAATGGCCGAAGAAGAAATCGCGAATTCAGGACCTGAAGATCAGAAGGCGCTCAATGTTGCTAAACAGATTCTTGATGACAATGATGTCGACGGTTCCTTGTCTATCGTCAGAGAAATCACTGACAACCGATGGGAAGATGCTGCGCCTTGTCGAATTGGGTGTAGGATGGGGCGGCCAGAAAAATCAGCGCCGCGAGAAATGAAGCAGAGAGCGCACGCACTCTATCCAATCATGAACTTCGGTGGACCTCAACGCCTCCTTGAGACCGCCGTCTCCCGTGAAGGTAGCATTCGAGTCACTGTCGGGCCGCGACGTTGCTTGCGTTGTGACAAAGAAACTCCGCACGTACGTTGTCACCATCGAGTCATATCCTCAGAACCGAAGGAATGTGGTGGTAGGACTACACCCGCCGAGAGACGCGGATCCCAAATGAGGAACCGTCAAGGAGAGTTGACAACAATCCCCCTCGCTGATATTCTTGAAGTAAAGAGAATCGCACTTGGGCTCGATCGCCTACCAACCGGAATCAAGGCGATGAAGGGGCTGACTTCTCGGGCTCAGACGCCTGAGCCAATTGAGAAGGGGATTCTACGAGCCGCACACGACATCACCGCATTCAAGGACGGTACAGTCCGCTACGATATGATCGATGTTCCAGTTACACATTTCCGACCCAGAGAAATTGGCACATCTGTCGAGCAATTGATCAAGATGGGATATACACACGATGTGAGAGGTAACGAACTGGTTGCAGATAATCAAATTCTTGAGCTCTACCCTCAGGACTTCATCCCCAGCCGAGATGGTGGAGAACATCTACTGAAGGCTAGTCAGTTCATCGACGATCTACTCGTTCGATATTATGGACTCGAACCGATATACAATGCCAAGGCAATTGATGATCTCGTTGGACAATTAGGGATTGCTCTGGCACCACACACTTCTGGTGGCGTCCTCTGTCGCCTAATCGGGTGGACTGATGCCTCTGCAGGCTATGCTCACACGCTCTTCCATGCTGCTAAACGCCGGAATTGCGATGGAGATGAAGATTGTATTATGCTACTCCTAGACGGGCTGTTGAACTTCAGTAGGAAAATTCTGCCCTCATCAAGGGGTGGGCAGATGGATGCGCCGCTGACTCTGACAACACGACTTAACCCGATGGAGCTCGACAAGGAGGCTCTACACGTGGATGCGGGGTGGTCCTATTCTACTGAATTCTTTGAAGCAACAAAATCGATGCCTCATCCAAAGGATTTGCTCGGGGAGGTGGATCTTGTCCTCTCCCGAATCGGAGAGATCGGTGCAGTCCGTGGTTACGGTTACACTCACGAGACATCATCACTGGATGATGGACCTGTGAACTCTGCATACAAGACGTTGGGTAGTATGGCGGACAAGATGAGTGCTCAACTATCTCTTGGACGCCGACTTCGAGGAGTTGATGCCCAGGTCGTTGCTTCTTCAGTCATTGGCTCCCATTTACTCCCAGATGTACGTGGTAATCTCAACGCATTCAGTCGCCAAAAGGTCCGATGTGGGAGTTGCAATCATTCCTATCGCCGTATGCCCCTAGCCGGTAAGTGTATCCAGATGATTGATTCCATAGGTGGTTTGCATGGCCATCGCTCCTCTGGCGGGGAAAAGAGCCGTTGCGGAGGGAACCTCATCCTCACAGTATCCCAAGGTGCAGTACGGAAGTATCTGGGTGTAATCGA
>CESM01052739.1_pt1 | contig 13185 bp, 10 predicted proteins | sample 361421 | NCBI WGS metagenome assembly CESM01 (sample SAMEA2622219, study PRJEB7988) | marine metagenome | isolation source: saline water (ENVO:00002010), including | reverse complement strand
CCAGATTGAAGTCATTTAGCAGTTCATTCCGCGTTTTTCCGTCGTCAATACCATTGGGTATATAAACGGAATTCAGTTGTGGTAGCCTAAAATCTTGATCTACTGCCATCTCCAATCCCATAGCTTCTAGCCCTGCTACTAGAGCTTCATGGTTTGTCCGATGTCTAGAGAATGATGTTTCCAAGCCCTCTTCTTTTAATATCAGTAGTGATTCGTGGAGTCCATAAAGGGCGTTGACTGGTGCCGTGTGATGGTAGGCACGTTTCTTTCCTTCTCCCCAATAGCTCATTATTAGTTGCATGTCTAAAAACCAGCTGTGACTTTTACTCGTGCGGTTATTTATTCGTTCAGCGGCTCTTTTACTAAACGTTATGGGAGATAAACCTGGTACGCAGGAAAGGCATTTCTGGCTCCCCGAGTAAACCACATCGGCTTTCCAATTGTCGGTATCGAGTTCGATTCCTCCGAGTGTGGTAACCGCATCTACTATGGAAAATGCGCCATGCTCAAAGGCGATTTGGCAAAGTGTCTTTGCATCGCTTCGTGCTCCAGTAGAAGTTTCCGAATGAACAAATGCTAGTACTGATGCCTCAGGATGCGAGTCAAATGCCTCTGACACTTTTTCTGGGTCAACTGGCTTCCCCCATGAGTCTTGAATCATGACAGGGTTCGCGCCACATCGCTCCACATTCTCCTTCATTCGTCCGCCAAATACCCCGTTTTGACACACTATGACCGTATCACCTGGAGAGACCAAATTTGCAAACGCTGCTTCCATGCCAGCCGATCCCGGTGCAGAGATTGGAAGTGTCAGTTCGTTCTTTGTTTTTAGAGCATACTGAAGCAATTGCTTGATTTCGTCCATGAGTTCAACAAATAAAGGATCAAGGTGACCGATAGTGGGTCTGCCCATAGCAGCAAGAACACGTGGTGAAACGTCAGAAGGTCCTGGACCCATAAGGGTTCGAATAGGTGGATAAAAGCTCTTAGTCATGGTTTCAATGTCTTTTCAATTATGATGAGGAGCGCACCCTATCAGGTTTTTGCTTCTGGTCAAAGTCTTCGACGAGTTACGCCTAGCGGCGTATCACGAGATTTGATAAACGCTCAATTTCTTGGATTTCAGCTGTTGCTGGGACAAGAAACACTTCGTCGCACTCGGCCGATTCCGCATTATCTAGAGCGTCTAAAATGGCCTGTTCTGAGCTTCTTGATACTGATTCTGCCATCATCTGAGCAATTTCTTGTCCGGCGATAGAGAGATATTCAAAAACGTAATCGAAGAGTTTTTGCTGACCACTGTCGGCTAAAGTGCACCAGAAGCCTCCAAGCCTATAAGGTTTTTGACTTCGCTCATTTTTTTCAAATGCCTCTTCCATCAGGGAAAAGGCAGTGGCTAGTTCTTGTGCCTCTCCATTTCCAGACCACGCATATAATCCATCTGCCCAACCTCCGCCTCTGCTTATACTCTTAGGGCCGATGGCTCCGGTCAAAAGTAGTGGGTGTTCTTCTGGAGCGAGATCGGGACCGATAGATCCGGCACCTTCTATGATTTCTTGGCCTGACCACACCTGTTTTAGTGTTTGCACCTGATGATCCATCCGTTGGTAACGACCGTTGTATGCTGCCCCTACCGCTTCATAGTCTTGAGGTCTGCCTCCATACCCCAAAACGACCTTTTTGACTCTGCCTCCTGAAATGACATTTAGGCTAGCAATCTCCTTTGCAACGCGCACGGCATTATGCATTGGCAGAACATAGAGTGTTGGCGTGATCTCAACTCTTGTGGTTGCGGCTGCCGCAGCACTGAGTAATAAGCGCATGTCGAAAGTAGGACCGTGAACTCTTTCTCCACAGGAAAGGCTTTCAAATGGGCCGTCATCTATGATTTTAAACCAGGTCAATAAATCATCTCGCGATAATCCTGGTTTCATGTATGGTAAACAGATTCCTATTTTCATAATTATTGCCGGCAAGTTGAAGTTAGATCTTTATAGCAATTAATGCTGGGCAACAAAAGTATTTACGAGAGAATGCATTTGCATGATCATATAGGGAAGAAATTTTGCTAGTCAATAAATTGGCTTTGACAGCAACGATAAATGAAAGGGAAAAATAATAGGGAGTATAATTTGAAGATCGATGCACCCTTTTATGCCAATCTCCCCGACGCAGCAAAGGAAGCGAAAAGAATCCAAGATCTTGGCTTTGACGGCTTATATACTTTGGAAGGAAGCTGGGATCCTTTTTTGCCTTTGGCTTTGGCCACAGAGCATGCTCCGCTTTTAGATATTGCGACGGCAGTAGCGATTGCGTTTCCAAGGAACCCAATGCATACCGCATATCAGGCGTGGGACTTGCAAAAATTTTCACGTGGGAAATTCACGCTTGGATTAGGTTCGCAAATAAAAACCCATATCGAAAAGAGATTTGGAACAGATTTTCATCCGCCAGCTTCACGTATGCGTGACTATATTCAGGCATTGAAGTCGATCTTCAAATGCTGGCAAGAAGGTTCCAGACTTGACTACCAAGGTGAATTCTATAGACATACTCTGATGACCCCAATGTTTAATCCTGGGGAAAATGAGTTTGGTGTTCCTTCGATAACGATGGGTGCCTTGGGCCCAAAAATGACCGAGGTGGCAGGAGAAGTCGCCGATGGTTTGATAGTGCATCCGTTTAACAACGAATCTTTTGTGAGAGAAAATACACTCCCTGCCTTGGATTTGGGTATCGAAAAATCTGATCGTGATCGATCTGATATTTCTTTGAATGTCCACGCTATTGTGATCACTGGTGAATCGGAGGAAGAAATGAATGATGCCAGAGACAGTGTTAAAAAATTATTAGGGTTTTACGGCTCCACTCCGGCTTATTTGGCGCCTATGGATTCCATTGGGTATGGCGCGCTGCAGCCTGAGCTCAATCAACTTTCGAAAAAAGGTAAGTGGAATGAGCTTGGAGAAGCGATCGATGAAGGTTTTCTCGAAGCATTTTGTGTCGAGGGCGAGCCTAGTGATTTGGCCTCAAAATTAATTAATAGGCATGGTGGCTACGCTGACCGTATTGGTTTGTATGCACCTTACAATGTATCGGATAATATTTGGCGACAGTTGTTGAGTGATCTAAAAGATTAAAAAGAGAGCCGCTTAGTGAAAATTCAATTCAATACAGAGCAAGTAAAATTGAAGAAAGAACTCAGAGAATATTTTTCTGAGATGATGACTCCAGCGCTTAAAGAGGAATGTGAACGTGATCTTGGTGAAGGAGGAGGGCCTCTTTGGCGAACTGCATTAAAGCAGATGGGTCGTGATGGTTGGATAGGAATGGGATGGGATGAAAAGTGGGGAGGAAAAGGATTGACTCCACTTGAGCAATTTATCTTCGTCGAAGAAGTGATGCGAGCGGGTTACCCATTTCCATTCTTAACGACAGAGAGTGTGGGTCCTATTCTAGCGGAGCATGGTTCAGATTTTCTAAAGAAAACTTTTCTGCCAAAAATACTTTCCGGTGAGTTAATCGTAGCGATTGGATATTCTGAACCCAGCGCTGGCACAGATTTAGCGAGTTTGAAAACGACTGCGATTCGAGAGGGTGATGACTGGATAATAAACGGGCAGAAGATGTGGACCTCGCTTGCACACTTTGCAGATTACACTTGGTTGGCAGCTCGAACGAACCCTGACGCAGATAAGAAGCACAAGGGAATAAGTTTATTTCTCGTGCCGAATTCCGCTCCCGGTTGGAGTTGCGCTCCGGTACATACCTTAGGTGGTATTAGAACCAATGTAACTTATTACGACAATATTCGAATTAGTGATGCTTACCGTGTCGGTGGGCTAAATGAAGGTTGGAAATTAATCACCAGTCAGTTGAATCGTGAAAGACTCAGCCTAATTAACTTTGGCCCGTGCTCTGATTTGTTTAATCAGATTGTTAAGTGGGCCATAACTACGGTATTGCCTTCCGGAGAAAGCGTTATCGAACAATCTTGGGTGCAGGCTAACCTGGCAAAGGTCCGAGCTTATATCGAATGTATGAAGCTCATTGTCTATAAACAGTCATGGGCAATGACAGAAGGAAACCTTGATATGGCAGATGCTTCGGCAGCCAAAGTATATGGTTCTGAAGCGTTTATCGAAATTTACAGGTTGCTCGGTGAGGTGGTTGGTTACGCAGGACTTATTAGAAATAGCGATGAAATCTGCCCACAAGCTTCTAAAATCGAGCGACTGTATCGGACCGCATCTATTATTACCTTTGGCGGAGGTGCCAATGAAATTCAAAGAGACATCATCTCCGCTGCAGGACTGTGGATGCCAAGAGCATCGCGTTAGAAGGGTTTGCAATGGACTTTGGTTTAAATCAAATTCAGCGAGAAATTCGGGATCTATCTAGAAGTATTTTTAAGGATAATGTAACTCCTGAGAAATTGGCGAGTTACGATGAATACGCTATGCCAAGATTCGATGAGGACCTTTGGTCGAAGCTCGCAGAAGCTGGTTTGCTATCGACTTGTATAGATTCTGATTATGGAGGATCTCAGTTCGGTTTTATGGAATTAGCTTTGCTCTTAGAGGAAGTAGGACGATCAATAGCGCCTGTTCCATTAGCTTCTCATTGCCTTTCAATGATGGGTATTCAGAAGTTTGGCGAAGAGAAAATCCGGAAAAAGATTTTGCCTGAAGCTGCGTCTGGAAAAATACTACTTACTTCCGCATTTTTAGAACCTATGAATAATAACCCAATGTCCGCGCATAGCACCTCATACGTATTTGATGGAAAAAATTATATTATTTCAGGTCGAAAACAGGCCGTGCCTTTTGCGAACCAGGCGGATTACATTCTTCTTTCTGCAGCAAATGGAGAGGATCTAGTCGTTTTCATCATTGAGCCGGGGGCGGCTGGTGTATCTATCAAGCCTTTGCAGGTAACGTCATTTGAGCCGCAGGCAGAGATTTGCCTGAACGAGGTAACAGTAGAATCTAGCCAAGTAGTCGTCGTGAGAGATGGTTCGACACTAGTAAAATGGATTTTTGATCGAATGCTGAGCTTAATTTGTATGCATCAAGTTGGAGTGACGGATGCGGCGATGAAAATGTCTGCAAGCTATACCTCAGAGAGGACCCAGTTTGGAGTGCCTGTAGCGACATTTCAGGCCGTCGGACATCGGATGGCGGATTCATATATTGATATTGAGTGTCTGCGTTTGACATCGTATCAAGCTGCTTCACTTTTAGACTTAGAGGAAGAGGCTGATATAGAACTTCAAATAGCAAAGATCTGGGCGGCGGATGTGGGCCACAGATTGAGTTACAGTGCCCAACATGTTCATGGAGGTGCGGGTATTGATAGAGATTATCCATTATGGCGGTATTGTTTATGGTTAAGGCACAATGAGATGATTGTTGGGGGCAGCTCCTATCACACTCAACAACTAGGTAATCTCATTGCATCAGGTCGCGGTCTTTTTTCTTAGAATAACAGAGTCTAGGTAGGGCGTAGCTTTACCATACTTGCACCTTGTTATTTTAATTTTTATAAAAAATTGACGGCCCCAATTTCACTACGTATTTGTCCTGTAAGGATAAATGCTAACCTTTTTTAGAAAAGTCCAAGTTTTCTTAGTCTGTTTTGCATTTTTATGCAGTAATTAGTTAATCGACGATTAAAAGGAGTCGGCTATGAAAGCGGTTATAGTAGTTTTGTTTATGGCATTGACAGTATTATTGGAGTGGACGCTGGGAGGTCTTCCAACTTTTTATTGATTCTACTTATTTTGTGAGTTTCTTTTTGCAAACTTACAATCATAAAATTATTTTAAGTTTATTCTAGCCAAAGAAACTATTCAGATTTGGGAACAATCACAGGAAGTGGTGTATCATTAACGTTTAGCTGTTTTCTAACAAGGCTATGGTTTCGACTCAATCTTCCTCTTCCTCTTCCTCTTCCTCTTCCTGGTTCGCCACTTGTCCTCGTGGTGTAGAGCGACTTCTTGTGGAGGAACTTCAGCAGTTAGGAGCTAGCCATACAAGAGAAACTATTGCTGGTGTGACTTTCAAAGGTTCACAAAGCGTTGCCTACCGAGCTTGCTTATGGTCTAGGCTATCCAATTCTATAATGCTTCCATTGGGGGAAAGCGAGGCCAATGATAGAGCCTCAATTTATGAAAGTCTTTCTGAAATAGAATGGGGGAGGATTTTTGATGTTGACACTTCATTTTTAATAAATTTTTCTGGCACTAACAGCCACATACGAGATACTCGATTTGGCGCGCAAATATGTAAAGATGCTGTCGTCGATTGGTATAGAGTCAATTTAGGACGCGTACCTCCGAGAGATCGTGCTAACCCAGAAATCAGAATCAGAGTTAGGCTCTCAAAGAAAGGTATCAGCGTGGCTCTTGACTTGTCAGGTGGCAGTTTGCATAAACGTGGATATCGTTCTGGATCTGGAGAAAGTCCCCTCAAAGAAAATTTAGCAGCAGCTGTATTGCTCAATGCAAAGTGGCCTGAGATAGCTAAAGATCAGGGAGCGCTAATAGATCCCATGTGTGGCTCTGGTACTTTACTGATAGAGGGCGCTTTAATGTGCGCAGATGTCGCTCCTGCGATTAACCGTGCTCAATTTGGTTTTGAAAAATGGAAGGGACACAATCCTGAACAGTGGGAAGTTTTGGTGGCGGATGCAAGAGGAAGGGCGGAGCGCGGATTGTCCTCTGATCATCCAGAGGTAAGGGGTTACGATGATGATCTCAGGGTGATTCGTTATGCGGAGAAGAACATCGCATTAGCGGGATTGTCGAAAATCGTTAGAGTTTCATGTAAAGATCTTAAGAACTTAAAAAAACCGACTCACAAACCACTTCCCAACGGCTTATTCGTTTGCAATGCACCTTATGGTAAGCGGTTAGGTGAAAAGGATTCTCTTGCTTATCTGTATCGTCATTTAGGAGAGGTTATGGCATCTGAATTTGGAGGATGGGATGCAGCGATATTGACTTCTGAGGCAGAATTGGCAAAGGCAATTCGATTGCGAAGTCACAAGCAATTTTTTCTTCCAAATGGACCGATTGATACCCGGTTGTACCTTTTTAATTTAAGAGAAAATTATCTTAGTCAAGATATGTCCGAAATCACCTCGCTAGGAACGAAGAACTCTAATCTAGAGCTTGATCAAGCTGAAGGCCCGTTTGCAAATCGAGTGAAGAAGAACTTACGGAGATTGTCTGGATGGATTAGTCGAGAGGGCATAGAATGCTACCGGCTTTATGACGCAGACATGCCAGAGTATGCAGTAGCAGTAGATGTCTACGGACAAAGGTTGAATGTTTCTGAATACAAAGCACCGATTGGTGTAGACAAGCAAGGTGCTGAGGCAAGGTTATCCGAGGTCCTACAAGTCTTACCTAAAATATTTTCTATACCTGCCTCGGCGATTATGCTGAAGCAGCGACATAGGCAGCGTAAAGGTGTCCAGTATCAGAAAAAAGAGACTGCTAAGGGAGAGTTGTTCAGCATCGATGAGCATGGGGCAAAGTTTCTCGTTAATCTAAATGACTACATAGATACTGGATTGTTTTTGGATCATCGACCTTTGCGAAGAAGATTAAAATCTGAAGCCAAGGGTAAGGATTTTCTTAATCTCTATAGTTATACGGGTGCAGCGAGCATCCAAGCTGCATTAGGTGGTTCTCGCAGCACTACAAGCGTGGACCATAGTAAAACCTATTTAGCTTGGTACAGAAAAAATTTGGCGCATAATGGTCTATCCGAAGCACGCAATAAATTATGCCAGGCAGACTGTCAGACATGGTTAGAAACAAACGATGATTCATTTGACTTAATTTTGTTGGATCCCCCTTCGTTTTCTAATTCTTCTCGCATGAATAACTATCTTGATATACAACGTGATCATATTGATTTAGTTCATGCATCCATGGCTCGATTGAGGGAGAATGGTATTTTGTATTTCTCGACAAATTTTAGAAAATTTGAGATTGATGGAAGCCTAGAAAAAAAATACTTGATTGAAGACATTACGAAAGAAACTTTGGATCCAGACTTTAGACGGGGGAAGCCCATTCACAGATGTTGGAAGATCTTGCATGGCAAACTTTGAAGGTGATAAAAAAATCAAAAAATTCATATACCTCGAAAGTTTTTAAGTGAATGCTTAAAATTATTTATCATAGCCAGAGCGGCAGCTGCGCGAGACTAGCCCTTGAAGTTCTTGCTGGAGCTAAACAGGAGAAGGGGTTTGAAACCAGCTTGGCTCGTGCCTTAGATTCAAGCATATCGGAATTATCTAATGCTTCCGGTCTATTATTAATTGCCTCCGAAAATTCTGGATATTTGTCGGGAGGAATGAAGGAGTTTTTTGATAGAATCTTTTATCCAGCGATTCGCGACTCCCTTATTTTGCCTTATGCGCTTCTAATAAGTGCAGGTAACGATGGTCGCGAGGCTGCTAGACACGCACAAAGAATTCTTTCAGGAATTCCGCTCAAAGCTGTTATGGAACCGCTAGTGATTAGAGGTGAGTTAACCGATGACTCATATCGCAGAGCGCAAGATTTTGGCCTGACTATGGCGGCTGGTCTAAACATGGGGATTTACTAGATTTTCGTGAGGGATCAAATATCTAATGCTGAGGACATACCAACGGGGTTTAAGCTTTTGCCCGCAGGTTATGGCTTTACCGACGTCTTGTTTCCGCTGTATAGGAGAGTGAGCGATTCAGGTGTTGAATTCGGTATTTTTGTCTCTAGTCAGCATCTCAATAGCATGCAGATATGTCATGGAGGCGTATTAATGATGCTTGCTGACATAACAGCGGCCTCGGGGGTGAATTTCTCCGTAGGGAAAAAGAGTGGAAGTCCTACGATTAATTTATCGCTGGATTTTGTTGCGCCTGCCCGCGTCGATACGTGGATTGAATCGCGAGCTGAATTAGTGTCCATTCGCAAGCGTTTCGGGTTTTGTTCTGGAACGATCGTTTCAGAAGATAATTTAATTGCTCGCTTTAACGGCACCTTCTACTTGCCTCATGATTCGGATTCTTCCTCTAAGGTAAAATTGAAGGCATAGATCTTTATGGTTTTATGCAAAGTCATAGTAGAATCTCTTATGCCTATAAATAAAAATACCAGCCTTTTTTAGATCGGAGCACCTGTGTCAGGACAAACTTTATACGATAAGCTTTGGATGGATCATTTAGTTGAAGAACGCGATGATGGAACGTCGCTAATCTATATCGATAGACATCTTTTGCATGAGGTGACTTCTCCGCAGGCCTTTGAAGGTCTGCGTCTGGCAGGAAGAAATCTCTGGAGAAGAGATTCAAATCTCGCTGTGCCAGATCACAATGTGCCGACCGATTTAACCGAGCGGCAAGGAGGTATTGAAGGAATCGTTGATGCCACCTCTCAACTTCAAGTCCAAACACTGGAAGATAATTGCGTAGATTTTAATGTTAAGCAAATCCCAATAAACGATGAGCGACAAGGGATAGTCCACGTTGTTGGACCGGAACAAGGAGCTACTTTGCCTGGTATGACGATTGTTTGTGGGGATTCTCATACCTCAACTCATGGAGCCCTGGGTTCGTTAGCGCATGGCATAGGCACAAGTGAAGTCGAACATGTTTTAGCTACTCAGTGTTTAGTTCAAACGAAAATGAAGAACATGCGAATCGATATCTTTGGTTCGCTGCAAGCTGGAGTGACTGCAAAAGATGTTGCTCTTGCGGTCATTGGTCAGATCGGTACTGCCGGTGGTTCTGGATATGCAATAGAGTTTGCAGGCCAAGTTGTCAGATCCCTTTCAATGGAAGGTAGAATGACACTTTGTAATATGTCCATAGAAGCTGGCGCGCGCATGGGTATGATCGCTGTCGATTCTATTACGATAGATTATGTTCGTGGTCGACCCTATGCTCCGAAAGGAGAACTTTGGGAGCGAGCAGTGAAAAGCTGGAAAAAACTGTGTTCTGATAATGATGCCATTTTTGAACGAGAAATCAGAATCGATGGAGCTTCTATAGAACCTCAGGTGACATGGGGAACTTCTCCAGAGATGGTGCTTCCTATTGTAGGGAGATTACCAAGCCCAGAGGACGCGACTGACAGCACAAAAAAAGAAGCCATTAGAAGGGCTTTGGAATATATGGATTTAGCTCCTGGGACACCAGTTTCAGATATCCCGGTTGATCGCGTCTTTATTGGTTCTTGTACAAATTCACGCATAGAAGATTTGCGCCAGGCGGCACAAATCATAAAAGGAAGAAATATAGCCGCTTCAGTGAAACAAGCATTAGTTGTTCCCGGCTCTGGCATTGTAAAAACACAGGCTGAGGCAGAAGGGTTGGATAAAATTTTCCTTGCCGCTGGAATGGAATGGCGTGCTCCAGGCTGCTCTATGTGTTTGGGGATGAACTCGGATACGTTAGGTGATGGTGAACATTGTGCCTCGACTTCCAATCGAAATTTCGAGGGTCGACAAGGCTTTGGAGGAAGAACGCATCTAGTAAGTCCCGCGATGGCCGCCGCCGCGGCGGTGACAGGTTATTTCACTGATGTGAGAGAATTTTTGGGAAGCGATTCAATATGAGAAGTTTTGAGGTGGAAATAGGGATAGTAGCGCCTATGGATCGTGCAAACGTAGACACAGATCTAATTATTCCAAAACAATTTTTGAAAGCAATTGGTAGATCTGGATTTGGTGCTTATTTATTCGACTCGATCAGATATATGGATGAAGGACAGCCTGGTCAAGACTGCACAGGACGTCCGCTAAATAAAGAATTTCCTCTGAATCAAATTCGCTACAAAAACGCTTCTATTCTCTTGGCAAGAGAAAATTTCGGGTGTGGATCTAGTCGCGAACATGCCCCTTGGGCGCTAGAGGATTTTGGTTTCCGATGTATCATAGCGCCTAGTTTTGCAGATATTTTCTATAACAATTGTTTCAAAAATGGACTACTCCCCGTTGTTTTGTCTAGTGAGGTTGTTGAGACACTTTTTCAAAAGATGTACGCGGAAGAAGGGTTTAGACTTGTGATTGATTTGGAGAACGAAATAGTAAAATCCATTGACGGTGTCACGGAAATACCATTTGAGGTTGATTCATTTCGCCGTAAGTGCTTGTTAGAAGGTCTTGATGAAATCGACTTAACTTTGAAGAGTAAAGATCGTATAAGGGAGTACGAAGACTTGAAGAAGCAAAATTCTCCTTGGTTATTTCAATCTAATACTTAATAGGGTCTAACAAATCATTGGCCTTTCGTTCAACTAATATTCCGCTAAAAGAGTAGATAAAAATGCTAGAAAGTGTAGATGTTGCAGTAGTCGGTGCCACAGGAGCGGTAGGCGAGGCTATGATATCGATCCTTGAGGAAAGAAAATTTCCTGTGGGTGAGTTTTTCCCTTTGGCAAGTGAAAGATCCGCCGGAAAAACAGTTATGTACAGAGGCAAATCACATCGTGTCCAGGATTTATCCGAATTTGATTTTTCTAGAGCGCAGTTGGGTCTATTTTCTGCCGGTGGCAGTGTGTCAAAAAAATATGCTCCCGCGGCGGCTTCCACGGGTTGTATCGTTATAGATAATACGTCGCACTTTCGTTTAGAAAAGGATATTCCTCTTGTTGTTCCTGAAGTTAATTCGGAAGCTTTGATTGAATATCATCAAAGAAATATCATTGCAAATCCGAATTGCTCAACGATTCAAATGCTAGTCGCCCTTAAGCCAATTTATGATGCAGTGGGGATTGAGCGAATCAATGTCGCCACATATCAGGCAGTATCGGGAACAGGTAAAAAAGCGATAAAAGAACTCGCAGGTCAAACAGCAAGCCTGTTAAATGCGCAAGAAATAGAATCAAAGGTTTATCCAGCTCAGATTGCATTTAATGTTTTACCGCATATCGACGACTTTCAAGAAAATGGATATACACGTGAAGAAATGAAGATGATTTGGGAGACAAAAAAGATCTTTGATGATGATTCTATAGAGATAAATCCGACATGTGTCAGAGTTCCTGTTTTTTTCGGGCATTCGGAAGCAGTCCATATTGAAACACGCGAAAAGATAACCGCATCAGAAGTGCAAGAGTTAATGCTTGAAGCGAGTTCGATTCAGTTAATAGATGATAGAGAACCAGGAGGCTATCCAACCCCAGTTGGACATTCTGCGGGAGAGGATTCCGTTTTCGTAGGAAGAGTTCGGGAAGATCTGTCGCATCCACGAGGTATTAATCTTTGGATAGTTGCAGACAATGTTAGGAAGGGAGCAGCCTTGAATAGTGTTCAAATAGCTGAATGCCTAATATCTAGTTATTTATAGTTTATCTCTCTAAAGAGATCATATTGCGAGAATTTAGATGATTCTTACTTTTATAAAAAACGGTCAACTATATGGTTAATTGGTTAAAAACCAGCATGGTTTTCCCATTTTTTTTCGTGTGGGCACTTCCGTCGTATGGATTGTGGTTGGGTGATTTAACAGTCAATTCATATTTGGGGCAACCCCTGCAGGGTCAGTTAATTCTCGAAGAGGTAGGTGATATTAGTCAGGCCGAAATTCTGGTTCGAGTAGCAGATAAGTCAGAATATGAGCGACTAGAGATATTTAGACAGGAGTTTTTAGATGATATTAAATTTGAATTTCTTTTGTCCAACGAAGTTACCGATAGTTTAATTGTCACTACTAGATTGCCAATTGCCGTAGACGCATTTGATCTTATAGTTCAAGTCCATTGGGATGAGAAAGTGGCTTGGAATAGATATCGAGTGGAGATAAAGCCTGATCCTCAGGCTTTGAATCAACTTTTACCAGGATTACGCTATCGAATATCTGATAACGAGACTTTATGGAGCATCTCAAAAAAGATTAGTTCAGACGAAGTGTCAATTTATGCTGTTATGAAAGGCATACAGCGATTAAATCCAAGTGCGTTTCTTGATGGAGATGTTAATGGATTGATAGCGGGATCTGTTATTTTACTACCTACTGAGGATGATCTTTTCAGTGATAGTGAAGGGGTCGAAATTAACGAAGCTAGGAATGAACCACCGTTAGACGAATCCTCCTTGAGTAAGGCCGCAGAGAAACCAGACCCAACTGTTACACAGATTCATTCTAGTGCGGCGTTAGCAGAGATAGAAACAAGCTCCAGAGAAATCG
>CESM01209055.1_pt1 | contig 13193 bp, 26 predicted proteins | sample 361421 | NCBI WGS metagenome assembly CESM01 (sample SAMEA2622219, study PRJEB7988) | marine metagenome | isolation source: saline water (ENVO:00002010), including | reverse complement strand
TACTCAGTATGAACTAAAACACTTTGGTTGTCAACTAAAAAGTTTTACTTTTTTTAATTTTTTTAAAGTTTTCTACATGCTCTAAACTATCTACACTAATATATGCTTGCCTTTGTTCACTAAAAACAGGATCAGTATAGGGCGATTCCATATACTCCCATACGTCTGCATCGTCCTCTCTCACAACCAGCACAGTTGTTTCGTGTCCGTCAGCAGTATATGTGCTTCCAAAGTCAAAGCCATTTGTTGCGGCATGTTTTAATCTATTGCTGAGTTCCAGCAATGCATTTTTGTTACCCACAATACGATACATATCTTCAGGTTCTCGATTAGGGTAAACGTGTAGTAGTGGTAATTTTTTCATAGTTAAACCTAACACATGTCTTTCATTTTGTCAATTGACAGTCCTTGAAACTGTTTTACATCTATAAACTCTGTACGATTGTTCATACGCAGGAAGCCGTGTCCCATAACAAAAGGTGTTTTACGAGTGTTTAGTGGACGTTTAAGTGTAATGTCTATATACTCGCCATTGCCAACACCAAGTGTAACAAATGTAACATAACCGTTCTCGCCTTTAAACACACGACTATTTGCTACTAGCCCACAAAAAGCGGCCTTGCCAGGCTGACGTTTTACAAATGCACCAGGTATAAAACTTGGATTACTCCACTTGCCATATCGTTGTAGTTCGTCCAGTTCACTAACTATATCTGCACCATATTGTTTAGCACTTGCCAACAATGCTTCTCTATGATACACCCAATGCTTGTAACTGCCTTTACAGTGTTTTATAGCGGCTCTCCAAAACTCACGTGGGTTGTGTGCTTTTTCATATGCTAATGCCCAGATAAGTCTGCCCAAGTTTATAGCATGAGCTCTACAAATACCAAAGTTACTGAGCTGACGTAAGTCGTCTATAATTTCTTCTTTGTTTGTGTGTTTACCGATTATCTCGTAAAACTCCATAACTTTCTCTTCGTTCTTTTTTGCAAATGCACGGCGCCACATATCAGCTTCATAGTGATCACAACCAATTAATTTTGCAATACGTTGTATAGCATCATCTTCGTACACAGTATGATCATCAAAGTTGTCTTTTGTCCAGTCCTGGAAAAATGTAGCTTTGCGTCTGCCTTGTGTTGCAACAGGACGTACTAATGCAGTTGCAAACGTACAGTCGTCTCTGTTAGTGGGACGTATAGCACGAAACAATCTACGCATTGCAGGAGATTCTGCTTGTGTGACACCCAACACATCTCCACGTCTTAGTAATGCCGCTGTTTTGTCATCATACTGTGGATAGTCCATTACAGTTTTGCCGTTTATTTCCCATAGTTGTGATAATCCACGATTAGCAAGTATGTCTATTTTAAAATGTTCAAGATCTTCTATTTCATACTTGTCTAACAATATTTGGTTTTCTGCATTTATTAAACTTTTTGGCACTTTTCTATCAAATATAAGAACACCGCCACAGTGTTTACTAATGTAGTTCTTTTTGCCTTGTAATTTACGTGCTATGCGTTCTGCTTCGCCTTCCTGACCAGGTACTGCTTCTTCTAATTTAAATCCACGTCCAAGTTTTTTATGTGGTGCGCCTAGTCGCTTGCATGCTTCTCGTAATGCACTACGCTCTTTGTACAACACAAAGTTACTGGCTCTTGCACTACGTTGCGGCCAGTTGTCGTATACACGTTGCATAATTGTTTTTTGACTCCAATGCGGAAAGTCCAGATCAATATCCGGCAAGTCTTCACGTTTAGGATTAATAAAACGTGCTAGTGGTATATTTTCTGCTATTGGATCAACATCACTGATACCCATAAGATAACACACAAGACTGCATCCTGCACTTCCTCGTGTTATATGTGGTACATCAGTTGTTAGTTGGAGTATTTCCCAAACACGTACAAAATGTTTTGTAAAACGGTGTTCAAGTATAAGTTCTATTTCTTCTAATAAACGATCTTGATATGCTTGTGTGTTTGGTACTGGTCTGGTAAATTTTTCTGTTAGTTGTTCTATCTGTTCTAGTTCGGTCATGTATTGAGTCCTGTATTAGCCTAAGTACGTTAAGTACGCACTTATTTAGTAAAGACATACACACCCTCCCATTTTTCTCGACCAGCAAGTTTGTCGTTACCAACACCGGGTCTGGTATTAAGCATCATCTTTATTGTATCAACATGCTTAAAGCCTATTCTTTCAGCATTTGATATCCACCGCTGGACAACTTCGACCGGTTCTTTTTGACCGTAGGTTTTGTAATCAGCAATGTTTGTAGCAAAAATTCCGTCTTTGTTAAGACCTTTATAAATGTTCTGCATAGTAGGAGCAACATACCCACTAAACCATTCGTCAAGGGTGCGATAACGTACCATACATTGAGTTTCTTCCTCACAATATTTCTCCAAGTTAAAATAAGGCGGACTACTAAATGCCAAGTCCATGTCCTCAGGCTGGTATTCTTCACTTACACTCTGTATTATTGTGCCACTGTTTGCAACAAGTTCATTTAAGAGGGCAAGATTGGCAATAGTTTCAGTGTTTGGGTCAACGCATGTATAATCATAACGCATATTGCTTGTAGTAATTCCCAACAAGCGACCACCATAACCAGCACTATAGTCGTAAACACGACCAAATAAATTAGGGCATAAATGTTCAGCGATTGCTCTTGCATTGAGTGGCTTGAAGTTTTGTACATTTTCTCCTGTAACGAGCTCCAATGCCCTACGAATTGCAGTAGGATATACAAGCCTGTTACCATCGCGAAACTCAAAGCATATTCTGATAGCCCTGCGTAGTTTAGCATCATCCCAAAATCTATCCTTTAAACTGTTACTGCCACGTCCTTTGGGCTCTGCTTTCATCATATTAGGAAACAAAAACCTACATATAGTTTGTCCTTGATTGTTTCCCAACCCTATACGATCTACATCTACACTATTACCTGTAGTAAGTGCAAATCGTTTTATTTCGTCCACAATGCCTTGTTCTGTAAAATACGTAATGGGAACAACACCTATACTACGATAAAGTTCAAATACTTTTTCTATAGTACCAGGCGGATCAGCATCATAAACTTCTTTTGTAAACTGGTCAAATTTATCGTAAAGACTTTCATAACCAGTAAAAACATCTTGTGTGGCTAAACCAGGGTCTAGATTCCACTCGTTCCAAATGTCTTTTATACTACGCAATTTCTAGATCTTTTTCCTGATCCAGTTCCAAATAAACTTGTTCTAATTTATTTAGAAAATTATTGATCTCTTCAATAGGCTTAGAGTAAATATTACCAGGCATTGTATGGCTTAGCCAGTCCAGAGTTTCCTGATCAATATCATAGACAGAAAGATACCTACATGTAGGTTGAGTGTTTTCAGACATAGTTGCTCCTATTTTAGTCCGTTAGTATTCCAAGATGGTTGAAATTCAGTTAGTAGTGCGTCCTCTTCTTGACTTACTAGGCTAAACCGGACGTTTTGTTTTTTGCCTAGAATTTCTACTTCTTGCTCAAAGTAATCGCTAGTACGACCATAAATTGTAATGTGTCGTCCTGCTTCTAGTTCGTTACGTATTTGAGCTTCTTTAAGAATACCTGTTGGACTACCGCCACGCCAACCGCCACGGTGTTCGCTAAGACGTTTTGCTACGCCTTTGCCTGCCATACCAATATAAACAATCTCTTCGCCAATAACCCAAGCATACACTTGTCCATGTTTTTGGCTTTTGTATTCAGGAATATGAATCCGATAATTGACTTCATTATTGTTGTCAATTATCATAGATCCAGCAATATCAAAATCATATTCTAATAATTTACGAAGCATATTAACTACCTGTTACAAGTTCAAGGTTACCATCATCTTGCATTGTGAAGTCTTCAATAAAGTAATGCCAATCACCTAATGCAAGTTTTGCTTGTTTAAAACAACTTTCAGCGGCGGCCCAAAGCCCACCAACTGTACCATCTTTTGCCATACAAGTAAATGTTTGATATTCAGTATCATCAAAAGTATCGCCCAATTGGCTAATTACTTTGTATGAAACAATTCGAGGCTTGTCAGTAAATATAGCCTGGTCTAAATCCATAATGCCGTTGTCCATACTCCAAGAAGTTTCATAGCCTTGTTGCCATTTAAGATCATTATAGTGTTCAATCTCAAGTTCAAAAGCATCAACATCTTCAAAAACTACATTTTGCATTGTGTCTAACATTTAATTACCTCGTTTTGTTTAACTTACTCTTATAATATACGGTAAAACGTCTTACTTGTCAACCACTTTTTTGCCTTTTTTTCACTTTTTTTTAATTTAATTTAAACTTTGCAATAGGTTTATTGTCTTTGTTTTGCATTATTATACTATCATCTTGTTGACCTAGTATTACGACTTCGTTAGGTTGTATGTTGCCAAAAAAGTCTATGCATGTTATATCGTTAAAAAAGCCTTCTTGGTTCATATACTTAAATGCAAAATTAAGGTAATTTGCACAATACAAAATACCTGCACTGTTAAAATCTGTTAGATAATAAGTTGCAAATTCATGCTTATCTAAAATTTTATCTGTATCTACTGATTCTCTACTGCGTTTATGACTTTCCCAGAAAGTTTTGTCTTTTTTGCCTGTAGTACTTGTTTTAACTATTTTATGATTATCAATGTGTATACCAATAGTGTACATATTAATACTACTAGTACCAAAAACATGTGCGCTCTTGTAAATGTAATCGTCTATTTGTCTGCCTTTGCTGTTGATATGAATTGTGTCATCTTCTGCAAATGTTTCGTTAATGTTACATTCTATACGTAAAAAACTATTGTATACCCGTTTGCCATTTTTAACTACACCACTAGGCTTACCACACTGAATTTGCCAATGTATATCTCCAGCAATTTTTGCAAACTGATTTAGATTTAAGTCCCCATTTCCAAGTAAATGAGGCATACCAATTTTTAAGATATTATGCATTTATAGGTAACATTTTTTGTAATTTTTCATAAGTGTCTATCCAGCCGTCTACATGGTAGTAAGAACCACGCCCAGACAGCGCAGATACAGCTTGTGCAAGCGTGTAATCATTTCCAGCAGGATCACAACGATCGCCAAAAAAGAATATCGTGTCGTACTCGGAAAAATCATCTATAATTTGTGCTTTATCTTTACCCACAGGATAGATATCCAAGCCTGTTTCTCCCCCTGCCGTAGCAGTAATTTCATCGCCAAACATAGTATTAAATGCTTTTACAATCTGATTGCGTTCGTTATATTTTGTATCATGTTCTACGTATTGTTTGCGTTCTTCGTGTGTAGCATTTCTGCCTACAATACTAAAATTAACCATACCAGGACGGCGTTCCAAATGATTACCTGTACGTATTTCAAACATACTTTCGTTCAAGCATTGTGTTAAAAATGTTTCTGCAATATTTGGCAATTGCCAATTGTTATACCATACATTTCGTCCGTTTTTCCATACATCATTGCCACTGCAACCATATACACATTCTACATTTTCTGTAATAGTAGTACCCAATTGTTCTACAGTTTTAGCATAGTCACTGCCAGTTACAAGATACACATCATTTGTACTCATAAACTCACAAAACCAGATACGGAACTCTGGATCCATGCTACGCCTACTAGGTGTTAATGTTCCGTCTACATCAAAAAGCCATGCTTTATTCATCTTCTTGCTCTTTCATTCTGAATATAATATCACAATAACCACATACTACTTGTCCGCCTTCGGGAATAGTATAATACACTAATGGATGGTCGAAGTTTTCTCCACTACATTTAACACGATTAGTAGTGCTATAAATTACAACTTCATTAAATCCTTCTGTTCGTTCCATTATTTCTGTCTATAACGTTCTTGCACTGGCTTTGGCATAGTAAACAATGCACGTACATGATGTGGATGTTCATAGCAAGGTTGTCTTGCAAACACTACCCAACGGAAGCCTTGTCCTGCACTCCACATAGGATAATTTTCTGCAATAAATTCTCTCATACTTGTGCCTGTTGTAAAAACATCATCACAAATCATAATCTGATCGTTTTCATTTCCACTAGCATATTCATTCATTGCGGCCGCAAATGGCAAACCTCCTCGTGGAATACCCACTGCTTTATAAAAAGGTCGCTCCTGATAATCCATAACCATTTTAGCAAGTGCTTTCCATTCATCAGGATGGATAGCATCACACTCTAGTTTCCACTTTAGTGGTAGCCCTGCATGGCTTGTAAAGTCTCCACTTTCAAATAATCTTGCACTTGTTCTATGTGGCATTTTCTACCTCTACTACATTTGTCCAGCGGAAACTGCGCCAGCCTTCAGCATTAACGTCCCAGACACTGCACACTTCTGGATTAATTGCCCTAACTTTCTTTTGTGTTAAGGGATCATCTTTTTTGGCCGTTGGTATTACACCTTCTTGAAGTGTGCAAGTCATTACACGTTTATCTCCATTTACTTTTGTAAATGTAACAGTAACTTGACCTTGCTTAAGATCGTCAATTATTTGAGTTTTTTGTTCTTCATTCATGTATCACCTTTTTTTTAGTAATTGGGAGAGCTACCCCTCCGTCATATTGTTTTGCGACTTCATAAGCCGCATCTTCTGATACGAATGTACGTAATTTTCCTTTGTTCACACCACTGTCATAGACAACAAATGTAAACATGTCAGAGTCAGGAAAATTGACCCTTACACAATATTCCATTTAAAAAACCTTTAATCAATATATTCAACAATTTTATGGTTCCGCCAAACCTTTGCCGCTTTTGCGGCCGCTTCCTCGGAATCATATAACTGTACCTTGATTTCCTCGAAGTCTGGACTATCACTATTAGTGACAAATATCCAACTTGATTCGTCTTCAGGTTTTCCAAATGGTACTTTAATTGCGTATTTCATATCATTATTTATCAGAAAACACAGTTAACTACGTGTTTATCTAATATCCACAGTACTTACTAATCTCATTATCTGCCTCACATAGTCTTACAAATAACCCTCGTTCTCGACCATGTGCTTCAATTTCCCAAGGCAAATCCCAATAGTCCGTAAGCTCTCTACTATATCGCTTGCCATTCCAATTGACTTTCTTTACACTAAGTAAATCAGTCATTTCACCACGTGCAAACTGCTTAACATGAACAAGTTCATGCGCTAGTGTTACAAGTGTATTCTCAAAAAAGTCTTTGCCACGCCAGTCTACTCTTACAGTAAAGTCCTTGGGACGAGCATTTTCGTCCTCCCAAGTGGCATCGCCCATTACACCCTGTGTGGATTCTAGATCTTTTAATATATCTAAATCTATATACAAAGTGTTTTTAAGCCGTTTGCTCATTAGTTTGTCCAGAAAGAAGTCTACAGCCCTGCAAATCATTGCATGCTGTTTCTTTGTTACTGGTCCTGTAATATTGAGTTCCATAGGGTCTCCAAAAACAATATACTGCTATAATACGGCAACTTTAGGCTAATGTCAAGCCTTACTAAATGTAAATGCACCCGCTGCCATTAGGAAGAATCCCATAAGGATAATGCTAATCATTTCCCCCATAGTGTTTGCATTTTCCATACAAGCGCCATCACAGTCGCCAGCACTGCCAGCAACCATCATAAGTCCCATAAAAATTGCAAACGCCGCTACAGTCTTTACTACAATACCAAACATTATACTACCTCCTCAAAACCCATCATTGCAACTTCGAAAGTTTTACCTTCAACTATCATCTGGTCTCCCACGCTAGTTGACCGTAGGCCCATACCATTATGTAGCGGAGCAAGTGTAGTAACAAAAGGATTGTAATCGCCGTTTGATTCACCATTATCAAAAGTTTTTTCAGGCCGGCTCCAACTACCCATTACATTGTTTGTCCAACGATAAGCATACTCAAGTGCTTCATCAACGTCAGTAAGAGTGGTTTCCACCTCTGCTACTGTAATCGGTTCATCTTCAAATGCTTTATGAATAACTGTTACGTTCATTCCCATGTCTATTCTCCTTATACAAACAGTGGTTTCATTGTTTCAAACACTTTGTTATAAGCGTTAATTTCGTACTGCCAGTTATCGTAAAAATCATCATCATCGTTTCCACTGGCACAATGTTCTTCCCATACACGGTCCATTGCATACATACCTTCTAGGAAGTCGCCACGACCATGATTTGTCATTGTGGTTTTTGCTTCTTGGAAAGTAGGCTCTGTAACATAAAAGCTAGGGATTCTAAACATCTTTTTACCTCGTTTTCTTAACTTACTCTTATATACTACAGTAAGACGTCTTACTTGTCAAAGAAAAACAGAACAAAAAAAGCCTTGAAAAACAAGGCTTTGTAATTTTTTTTAATTTTTTTTAATTTTTTTGCCTTTTATTTGGCAATTTGCTCTAGTTCTATCATAGTTGCGCTTAAATTTATCTCAGGATCTGCAACTTGTGTGTGTTTTACCATACCGTTACGTATAACAATTACTGCTTCGTCTTGTTGATCCTGATTTGTACCAAAGAACTCCAAGTTACGATACAAAAACTTAAACACATCATTATACTCATCTGGACGTGCGCTCTGTGTAATTAACTTACGTGCTTCACGTATTTTGTTTTCACGAAACAAAGCAACCATATTAATACGCCAGTCACCACCACTGCTTTCCTGCTCTAGTGGACGTAATGCATTGTCCACAACATTCATTTGTACAGTGTTAATTGTTTTACGTAAATCAGGATATGTTGCTTTTACATACATATCCAAGTCTTCAATATTAGGCTCAATACCTTCGCCTATTAATATCTCAGCAACTCTTGCAGTAAAGTCCACTTGATCCTGCGATGTAATATGGAACCCTTGACATCTGCTGTGTATTGCAGGAATAATCATGTTGGGATAATTACATGTTAAAATAAACCTTACAACTGTTGCATACTGTTCCATAACACCACGCAATGCGGCTTGTCCTTCTGGAGATATGTGATCAGCCTCATCTAACAGGATAACTTTAAAGTCTCCCCAAGGCATAGTTTCACTAAATGCAGTAATCCTTTTGCGTATCATTTCTACGCCATTGTCTCTACTTGCGTTAATAGTAAGTACGTCTGCACCCTCTACACCCAAGTCATTAATCAGCACTTTTGCTAATGTAGTTTTACCTGTGCCGGGCGCACCACTAAACAACAAATGTGGAATACCGCCATCAGCAATCCAGCCATTTACTTGTTGCTTTTGTGCTTCGTCCTTGAAAACATATTCACTTACTGTTTTCGGACGATACTTTTCTACCCATAGATCTTTCATCAATCTTTGCCTTTTCTTCATTTACGACTTTATCTAATTGTAACATAAAGTCAGGGTTACGTCTAATAATTTCTTCGATACTTTCGTCAAGATCTCTTAAACTTCTACGTTTCATCTTTTTCCCTTAATGCCTTTTTTTCTAAACTAAGTTTATCTTTAAGACTCATTACATACGCAGCAGCGGCTAATGTTGCAATTGCACCTGCTTCTGCAATTAGCATCCAGGGATCTGCTTCCTTACTGTGTAGTACAATTAATCTACACAATGCAGTCATAGCAATAATAATTGGTAATGTAACTGGTATACGGTTACTTACAAAAAAGGCACCAACCATTCCTACAATTTCTGCATATATGAATAACAGAAATAAATCGCCAAGTCCTACTTTCATTTCTATTACCATTTTGTAAACATCCATTGCCGCCGCAAACATTGTTAATGATCCAATAACAGCAAGCAAGAGTTTTTCGCTATAAAAAGTTGTCCAATGCAATCCTTTATCCAGCTTCTTTCTATCGAGTGTATTCAAAATTCACAGTTTCTCCGTTGTGTTGTAGCTCAAATGCACCATTTTTTAAATGAAACTTACGTGCCATTTCTGTAGGTGGACTTAAGGTAATAAATCTTTGGATGTCAGGCATATTAGTTTTAATCCAGTCAGTTACTGCAAACACAATTTCTCTGCCTGCACCTTTGTCATAACTCCATACTGTATAAAACATTGCAGTATGATCGCCTGCTTGTTCTAGTTGTTGTTCTGTTGTTGCAACATCATTTGTAAATGCACAACATATAATTGCACGTGGCTTGCCTTCAGCATCTACAAGTGCAAAACTTTTACGATTTTCCGTAACCCTAAAAACATAAGGGATATGAGGTCTAACTGGATCGTCAGCAAAATAGCCCATTGTCCAGTCATCATTAATTATTTGTAATGTGTTCAAGATTAAGCAACAATATCTGAAGGCATTTCAGTTTGGCATGCCAGCATTTCATCATTGTCTAAAAAGTAAACTTTTTCATTATTAAAGTCTACTCCTCTGCTCCAGCGACCATGTGCAACCAACACATACTCTCCAGGATTTACGTCTTTTTGTTCTGGGCCGGTAAACATTACCTGAAACCAACGTGGGCGGATAGATTCTGTTGTACCATCTTTTTCTACAACAATAACGCCGCCTGCTGTTTTTCTATCGCCAAAACCATCAATCATTTTGGCAAGAACTTTATCATGAATAGGACGAATTTCCATTTATAACTCCATTATTCTTCACTAATTTCACGTGTTTCCATACTGCCGTCGTCATACTCGATTTCCAAGTATACAGTACCATCTTCACGTGTTTTTTCTTCTTCGCTAATAACTACAGGATCTTGATCCGGTGCAGTTGCCATGACTTCCTCTTTGGGTTCATCATTTCGTGTAGCAATTGGTTCACTTAGTGGTGCTGGTTGTGCTGGCTCAATAGCATCATGTTGCGCACGGCTAACATTTTGTATTGTTGCTTTTACATTACCAGTTTTATCTAGTCTGTCCCCTTTTGCATTCATAGGAACGTTACCAACTGCTCTTGTCTCTTCGTATTTTTTGGCTAGTCCAGCCATGTCTATAAATTTGCCTTTTGCGGTTTTTATTCGCTTCATTTAAGAAACTCCTTAATATCTAAATTGTATTTAACGGAATCAATCCTATGTACGCCCATCAAAAACAACACATAACTTGAAACACTAGATCCTCGCCCTACTCCCCATACAATATTATTATCTTTTAGTTTATCTATAAAATATAATAAAAATTGTAATACTGGTAACATATTGCGTTCTTTGTATAATTGTAGTTCTAAGTCTAAACGATCTTGTTGTTGTTTTGTTAGTTCTCTATTATTTAACCATTCTACAATGTCTATGTCTTTATATTGTTGTGGCAAGTTCCATTCACTTATACAATCTTCTACAAAGTCACTACTACTTAGTTCTGAGGATAACTCATATTTTATTTTGTTTTCAGGAAAGTCAAATAAATCAGTTAATGTGTTGTATCTTTCTATCCATTTTGTGTCTTCAACAACAATGTCGCTGATACTTTTATCCTGATACAGTGCCTGTATTGCATCAGTTTCTTTTACTACTAATTGTCCTGCTTGATTCATTTTCATCCTATTATAAAGTCGTCAGTATCATCATCAGGTTTCTGATGTTTTAATTTATCCATTTCGCTCTTATTGTATATTTCGAACTCTACAGTGTCAATCATGTTCTGTATTTGTCCTACAATTTGCATGCTCATTCCTGCACGGTGTGCTTGTACTAACTTCTTTTTAAGTTCTTGTTGTTTTTCAAGAAGTTTGTTCAAATTTTCATCTTCAAAATCATCCATAAAAACCTCCAATTAATATCTATTATGCTATATAAGTTATTGATTGTCAAGACTTTTTTCGTATTGCGTTGTTATATCCGTCTGCTTCTTCAAGTAAACTAAAACGCCCTCCATTGGTTTGCGCACTTCTGTAAGTTGCAATAACATCTTTGGGCAAACAATGTCCGCCATATCCTCTATCAGGTGTAACAAAACTATGACTACGCCCTATACGATCATCAGCACAAACTATTTCACTTACATTTACTGCATCAACATCAACAAGATCACAAAAATCTTCTACTTGGTTAAAAAACGTAACTTTTAATGCTAAAAAACTATTACGCAATTGCTTTGCTAATATTAGTTCTTCAGGTTCTTTGGGTGTAATACTTACATTACCTCTGGCCTGTATAAACAAGTCACTCCAAAAACCAGTATCTCCGCCTCCTAGATAATAATGTTTTTCGCTTAGTGCATCTTCACGCCAGGTTTTTGCTCTTAAAAATTCTGGACTAAAAGTAATATTGTCGTTTACACAACAATCCTTTATAAGTCTCCAGCCTTCTAAACTAATAGTACTTTTAATTAGTATAGGAATAGCAGGAGCATCGTCAATTACATCACATACATTACTAACATCACAAGCACCGCTCATTTCCATTGGAGGAGTTGCAACACATACAATAATTGCATCTGCTTGCCGTAAATCTCCATACATCTTTTTTGCTGGGTCACTGATTATTATATCGTGATATTCTTTAAAAATGGCTTCATGTGCTTGTCCCACATAACCATATCCTGCTATTCCTAGTTTCATGTTATAATCCGTTCGGTACAATTATATAGTGAATGCTTAAAACAACACCAACACTTGCACCTAGTCCTATCATCATTTTTATGAAGTCTTTGGTAATAAGTGGAAATACAGTTTTAAACTTGTGTTTGCCTGTAACAGTTGCCATTGCTAGTTCTCTACCACATAGTAGTCCTACAAACACCCACGTTGTTGACATTGGAATGTCATTTATTTCCTTAAAGAACAATAGTATTAAAAAGTATACACAATCAATAATTGTAGCACTACGCACATATCTAGTGTTGTGCTTTTCAATTACAATCTGTTGTATCTTTCCTCCGCCTTCACGGAACATATATCCCATGCCTACGATAAACAATACACTGATTAGCACCATTAGATCCCAAGGTATCTCTCTTGGTAAAAACACAGCAATGTTTGCCATATCATGACTTAACCAAGTGAACCATAAAAAGCCTGTTGTAAACCATTGTGCAATGCGCCACCATCGTTTGTGTTCTTCTTTAACAGGTTTTGCTTCATCTAGTAGTTTGCTAACTACAATCCATATAATATATGCCGCAACTGCCGCTACTGCATATCCCATCATGCTTTTTACAAGCATTTTTTCCAATACAAATGTACTTGCAAATGCACTTAATACAAGAAAACTTGTGCTAACTGGCACACCTATTCTTGTAAGTATTAATAGTAGTCCTGGCGC
>CESM01099303.1_pt1 | contig 13207 bp, 13 predicted proteins | sample 361421 | NCBI WGS metagenome assembly CESM01 (sample SAMEA2622219, study PRJEB7988) | marine metagenome | isolation source: saline water (ENVO:00002010), including | reverse complement strand
TATATTTCGATCAATCTTAACTGATCCCTCTACATTTAATTTTATTATACCATCTTGACTTGGATTATAACCAGGAACTGCAGTAGGATCTAAACTACCAATACCAACATTACCAGTATCAGTAATAACAAATGAATTATCTTTTGAATTTACTTTAAAGACTTCTGTCCCCTCGAACATAGAGGTTCTTACACCAACTTGTCCAGCATCACTTATAACTGCACCTTGTGTACCAGATTTAACTTGGAATTTTTGTGCAGGTAAAGTTGTTCCTATTCCAACTGAACAAGGATCAGTATTAACAATTAAACATTCAGAACCAACTTGGAAACGTGCTCCAGGTGTCGTAGAACCCAAGCCAACATTACCACTATCAGTAACAATAAGAGAAGTAAGTTTCTCTCCAACTTGAAATAAAGCATCTGGTTGTGTACTACCTATACCAACCCTTCCTCCTGTTTGTCCCTGACCATTCCTTCCATTAGTAGTAGATATAGCAGTAAAAACTGTTCCACCAGCACCAACATCTAATCTCTGAAAAACTGTAAGATAATCTGTATCAAGAAGACCTTTTATGGATACATCACTATTAAAAACAGCATTATTATTAACAATTAAACTTTCTACAGTTAATCCTTGACTACCATCTCCACTTAACCCACCAACTAAATCAGCATATAATTTTCCATAAACATGAACGTCATTATAAAATTCGGCAACATTACTGACACCGAAATTATCACCATCATTTATTCCTGAAAAATTTGTTTCTTCGGTCATTAGTTAGCTCTTCTATGATCTTTTACATCTGTACCCTTATAACATTTGTGCAAGAATCCAGCATCTCTAACAACAATATCACCTTTTTTAGTGTTACCCATAAATCTCTTACCAGGATCTACATCTAAATCTTTTACGAAAAAATGAACATGATCAGCATCGTTAGTAATTTTCCCAGTTGCTTTAAATTGTATGTCACTACCAGAAACAAGTTCTATATTTGCAGCAATTAATTTAAGAGTTCCTTTCTGGCAAGTAATAGCAACTCCACCTTCCATTGAGACAATTTCAACACCATTATATCCATCAGGTCTCTGATTATTAGCAGCACCAGTAATCTTTACAGTCTGATCGACCATAATATCAAAAGTTCCACTTTCTCTCAATCCAAGTTTAGCAGTTCCACCAGCACCATTACCAACCATACTGAAAACAGCAGGTCCACCTAAATGACTTGAAGGATTTCCATATTCAATCTTAAAATCACCAAAAGAATCAACCTGTCTTTTTTGCCAACTTGGTTGTTTTGTCATATTCTAATACCTTACCTTTCTATTTATTTCAACCAATACAGTCGATAACTTGCTTAACTTCACCCTGATATTCAGGTCTTGGTTTCAACTGTGCTCTTAATATTGCACCAAAACCAGTTTTAGTCTGTACTGTAAGTTCAGGGAAATCTATTATTTCTGCTACATTTACTGATGAAGAAGGTGGTATGGTTACATTAACAATTCTACCAAAGTCATCAACAACTACAGAGTACTCATTACCTGCAGAATCTTTAACCGTATCATCCTTATCATAATCTTCACCAGGTTTAAGGATATTTACATGATCAACTACAACAGGTTTTTGATCATCTTTAATTGGATAATTTTCACCAGGAGTAAGAATAATAATATCAACTACTTCTTGATAAGTAGGTGATTCTGGATCAGGATCTATTATTGCTCTTGCTGTTGCACCATATCCCTGATCACAATCATCCACTATCTCAATATATGGTGCTGCATTATATCCAGATCCACCACTCTTTAAATCAATACCAATAATACTACCAACAGCTTCCACACCAGAACCAATCACATCACCAAATATCGCCCTAGCATTTGCACCTATACCACCGCCACCAAAGATATTAAGTTTCACTCCAGCACAACTTAATTTTGGTCCAGAATAACACTCTCCAAGAGGACTCTTAAATCCAGGAACAGATACACTTGGGTTTGCAAAATCAAAGACACCCAATCCACCACCAGCAATACTCAATCCTTGAGCAGCATCAATTATTCCTTCCGTTAGAGAATCTGCAGTATTTGCAACTGCTAATATATTGTCTATTACAGAATCAATTGAGAATTTTGGTCCTCCACCAACAGTCAATTGTGTTATACCATCCAATTTTGGAGAATCTTGACACTCAAACATACTTGCAATCGCTTGTAAATTCTCTGCCTTTCCTCTCAAAAATCCTCCAATATCAAGACCACCACCAGGTAAAAGTCCACTTAAACCACCTAAAAGTGGTGCAATACCCTTTACAATACTACCAATTATTTGATTCGTTATTCCTGCAATTGCTTGATCCATAATACACTCAGTAAAATTAGCTACATTATCAAATAATTGATCTATTATACCATCAATAGCACCACCAAGACCCCCTAAAATGTTCTGTAAAATACAAGGGACACCTTCATTAAAAGATTTAAGATTTGGTATAAAAGATGCTTGCTCTGAAATACCTTTTATTTTTGCCTTAGCTCTACTCTTAGTCTTTGCAAATTCTTTTGCAAACTCTACATCATATACTTTTTTCAATCCTTTATTAGTTGCATCTGCAAGTTTATTTTGAACATTTGAAAAAACGTCTTTAGCTATACCACCACTCAAAAGAGTGATTTGTTTTTTCATATTTGCCTTTCTTTCCTTTATTTGAACCTCTACTACACCTTTAATTTCTTCTGCCTTCGCTTTAAACTCATCAGTATCAACACCACCAAATACTGCTCCAATTTGACTTTTAAGTGCCTCTTTATCAATTGATTCGGTTAATATTTTCAAATCTTTTGCTGCATTTTGCATCTCAGTTTTTATTTGAGTGCTGCAAAGTTGCATCGTGCTTATGTCTGCATCAGGTACATCAGCTATGCTACCTATACAACTAAAAGCAGATTTTATCTTTTCTTGCTCAAACTTTAACTCACCGATTTCTTCACCAAACTTAGATAATAAAGTATTAAGTTTTTTTATATTAACCTTTTTAGCTATATCATCTGGTATATCAAGAGGTAATGGAGTAGATTTAGCACCTTCTTGAGATCCAACTTCCCTATTTAAAAAATATTTACTTGGTGGATTCTCTGATGTATATCCAGTATATGGTTTAAATGGTTGTGTATATGGTCCAAGTGGAGCTGGACTTGCAGGTCTACCAAATATTCCTAATATTACAGGTAATTGTGCATCATCACCATCAAGAAAGAAACCAAATACACTATCTCCTGGTGATAATCTAGTCGAATGAAAAACACCAGCACCACCAGATCCTGCAGTTGATGGTAATAAAATCTGAGCCCAAGGTAAATCATCATCAGGCAATTCAATTGGATTTTGGGGATGATAACCCATAATCCTTACTTTAATTCTATTTCCCCATGCATCACCAGTTTGATTTATCTGATCACCTTGACATTTCTCAGGTGCAATCTGACCGATCCACCATCTGAATCCATCTCTTCCAACATAATTACTTTTTATTACTGATTCTTCTAGCATTACTTAGATCCGAATGTATCTTTAATTAGAGTTAATGATGTATATGATCCCATCGTATCAAAGTGATGGCATAATTCTTTAATCATATATAGACCACTTTGCTCTTTATCTTCTTTAGCAATATCCTTCTGATTATCATCTGCAAGTGCAAACTTACACTCAATCAAATTACCAGCTTCTAGATTACTATTTAACGGAATTGTCATACGAAGAGTTTGAGAAAATATAGAATTATATCTCATCATACTTTGAGATTGTGTAATAAAGGGATCTGCATTTTCTTTCTTAGATGCATTTTTTTCCATAGTTCCCCTATCCAGTATAGCAGTAATATATCTACTTGGAGTCTCACCAAGATTATTAGGCAACGAAACTTCCTTACCTAAACTTGAAGACTTACCTTTATACTGTTCTTGAGTAAATGTTCCTTTAGTTGGATCTGTATATTCAAAGGTTAAAGGATCAAAAAATATTCGATAACTACTATAAGCACCTCTCTGTAGCTTCCCTAAAACATCTTCATTTAAAGAAGTATTATATTTAAGTATTTTAAAATCTTGACTAGGACCACTTTCTATTATCTCATTATAATTATATACAGCTACTGAGTCTGAATCTATAAGACTATCAATTGATCTAAAAGCAAATTTTGATTTAGTTTCATAAAAAAGATATCCAGCAGTAGAACCTGCTTCAGATGCCTCTGGAACAGATTTTGATGCTAACCAAAATAAAACAGTAAATGGTTTTCTCATATTACCTATAAAACCATATACATTTTGAGTTAAATCACACTGTATATCCTTATCACTAGTTAAATAATTATCAAATATATCTTTTACAGAATCAGATATTTTAGTAGATGATGGATATTTTTTACCCACCCTAGAAGTTTCATTTGCTATTGCAGTTGGTGAAATCAAGTTTAAAGTAAATGATTCTGTTTTATTTTTCACTATAACATTACTAATACTTGAAACAAAAAAGTTAAAATCTAATTTTATATTGCTAGTACTGTTTGGTTTTATCTTCAAAATAACCTTTTCTCCACCCCTCAAAGGAAGTCCATTGTAAATTGTCTGCAATTCTCCATCATCACCTGCTATGGCATAACCCATATTAACTACTTGCAATTTCGCAGTAATTGTAGGTGAAAATAAATCCTCATAGTAATCAATCATGACGACACCCTGAGTGATATCAACAGATTTACCACTTGGTGACTCTATTACTATTTCTTCGTATAATGATGGATCTATTGCTGACATTTAAGTATATGCTGTTACTAAAGCTGTAAGGTGTTTATAATATTCATTTGTATTTAACTGTTTAGATCTACCCCCGCTATGAGATTCTTGTTTCACAGGAATAGCAGTAAATTGGTCTGAAGAATTACTCCCTATTGGGATAGTAATAATTTGCCCCTTTCTTTCTGGTGTTATTTCTTCAACAACACCCTTCATTTTAGTTTTTATGGATTGAATTTTATCTTGAACTTCTGGAGTATCAATAACCTCTTTTATCTGATCATGAGCATCTTTCAATTGAGGTTTTATCTCTTCTCCAGTATTCTTCAACTGCTCCATTAAACTGGATATTGCAGGTGTTAATTCACTTATAGTATTACTTGGTTCCACTTTTTGACCAAACTTTGTTCCTAATGGATTATCTTTAATCCATTGTTTAAAATCCTTTGTAAATTGTCTACGTCCAGAAACAGTTCGTGGATAATCATCTTTACTGGGTGGATTATTAATATTATATTCTTCACCTATTTTTAAATTGCCTAATGCATCTTTAATGCTTCTTTCCTGTTGGGAAATTATTTTTTTCACTTTTTTGAGTTCATCTTGATTAGAAAGTAATGCCTCTTTAGTCTTCTCACCAGAAATATTACTAGCTATAGACTCCAAAGAACCCAAAACATTATTTGGAATAACTTGCAAATCTTTGTCTGCAACAATTAATTCTCTAGATTCCTTTCCTTCACCAGTAGGATCATCACCAACTATAGCAGTTTCTCCCTTTTTAAGAAGACCACCAGTAGCCATTGTTGTGATGCCTTCAGTTTCATCTTTATCTTGATCTACATCTTGATCTTGATCTTGATCTTGATCTTCATCTATATCTTCCTCAGTAGGTAAATTTAAATTCTGAGCAACAATTTCTGCTAAATCTGAAGTATCAGCATAGCTGTTAATTGCTGAAACAAAATCACTGTTTACTGAAGCAATATTTTGATTAATAATTTTAAATTCTTTTTCACCTTTAGTAATAGATTCTTCAAAATCAAAAGGATCAAATCTATCTCTTATCTCAATTAATTTTTCCCCCATAGCACCTAAAAATGATTTAACATTATCAATATGACCACGAAGAGATGTAGAAAGATCCTTTACTCTACTTACCAAATTGGTAATTGATTTCATAATCTTTGGTATATTTGTTATTATCCATCCCAATATAGTTAATCCCAAAAAGTCAAGAAGTCTAGTAAAAAATCCCTTACTAGTATCTCCCAAAACTTTAGATTGTTTTTTTAAAATATTACCTACACTTAAACTAGAAGATTCAACATTATCCTCTCTTTTTTTTCTTAACCTAGCCTCTGATCTTTTACGAAAAAATGTTTTCTCAGTTTCTATAACACTTTTTTTAAACCTATTATCAGCATTAATATTCTTAGCAATATTTCTTGCCAGAAAACTCGCTCTAGTAATACCAGATGAAAACCCAGTAAGAGATCTACTTATTCTATTAAGACTAGATGTTGATCTAATTAACGCTGTTGGGTTCATGTTATGTTGGGACTACCTGATAGTTTTTAAATGCAAGGAATATATAACTATTATCCCTATTTGATGAAGGTATACTGGGAATAGTTGCTCCAGATTTACCAGATCCAGCAACTGAAGCAGTAGAATCAGAAGAATTTGGATTAATAGTAGGTAATGGTAATGCAACTATTTTTGGTTCCTTCAAAGAACCTAGATTCTTAGCAACAGTATCAGTTTTAGTTTTACTACTCTTTGGAACAATATTATTAGCAGTTAAATCCTCTTTAATATCTTTAAGTGCAAGTAAATCTCCATCTTTAATACCCAAACTAGGCGTAACATCTGAAATAGGATCTTTCGGAAATGCAGCTATTCTTTTATTATTTAATTCTGAACTAGATGAATCAAGTACCTTACTAAGATCAAGGTTTTCCTTTTTCTTCTTTTCTTCTATTTTCTTCTTTTCTTCTATATCATCTTTCTGAGTTTTCTTTTCTTCAGTCTTCTTGTCCTTGCCAAAATCTATACCAAGTATTTTTTCTCTAAAATTATAACCACCACTAAACAAAAGAGTACCAATAACAAGTCCTGCAGGAATAGCAGTAAATGGATTTGTAAGACCAAGACTACTTATAATAGCTGCAGTAGGTGCTGCTGCTACATAACCTGAAAGAACATCAGTTGCAGCATTTTTCCAATTTTTTCCATTTAAAATTTGCCAACCCTCTAGAAGTGCAGCAAGAGCTAAAGATTTAAATCCAGGTCCTCCAAATTTAGGTTTAACATTTACTTTTGGATTACTTATATTAGGTGATCTTGTTTTATTTCTTGCCCAATTAGGAAACCATCGAAACCCTCCTCCACCTGGTTTATATCCTTTAAAAAGATTGGGAAAAGTACCTTTTATTAAATCTCCAATTACCCTCTTAACATATTGGAAAGGTGTTCTAATAAGATTCTGAAAAGCAAATGTTAAAATACTCCCAGATAATCTTCTGATACCATTCATGAGTGTTCCCATTGCAGAAGCAAAAAGAACAAAACCCCCACCAAGCATACTTAAACCACCAATTATTTGATTACTTATCTCTTGCATCAATTTTTCATTATCATCTATCATAGCTTTTACAAATTCAAAAGCTTTAGATGTTAGCCAACCAGTAGTTATGATAAGAAATGCATTAGTTAATGCACCTAATCCCACTTTAAGTTTAGCACCTATTCTTTTAACTGGGAAAAGAAGAGCCTCTCTTAATTTTGATTCAATTGATTGTTCTCTAGTATTTCTTAAATTTGTTTCACCCTGTAATCTATTTCGTTTTAGTTCTTCTTCTTGCCTTTGTCTATCTAAAGTAGAATTAACTGCTAAATTTGAACTTATAACCTCTAACGACTTATTTAAAATAATAACTTGTTCATTTACATTATCAACTTGATTTGAAATACCACCCAACAACACAGAATTTCTAGTTGTTGCATTAGCTGATACAGAATCATCTTTTTGCCTTAAAACACCACCACCCGTAAATATACTATTAGAAACTGTGTTCCTAATGGCACGTATTCCTCCTGCTATTGGTGATTTAATGGGTTCAGCCATTTTGTTGTTGCTTTAAATTTTCTTCTTCAATATATTGTTGTAAAAGTGCAAGATAGATTTCTCTTTCCCACGGCATCATATTTTCTAACTCTGTTAAGCTATATTTATGATGTTGCATCAAAGCAAAGTTAACCTTATAGTATGACTCAAGGTCTTCATGAGCCATACTTATACGAAAAAACTTTGCAAACCCTCCAATACAATTTCATTTTCTTTTTTTGTTTTTGGATTAGTCACCTTAACAGTATGTGACAATTTAGGCATAGTATCAAAGAATTTTTCAATATCCTTAAACTGCTTTGAATTAAGAGACTCTACAAAATCACTCAATTCTTTTTTAGTGCAGTCAGCACCAGCCCAAGATTCATCTTCAGAATAAACTTGATCTACACATGATGCAATTAATTTAAATGTATCATCAACATTAACACTACCATCAACATTAAAATTAGTTTTAATAAATTCATCCATTGATGGATACTTCATTCTCAAAGTATATTCATCATCTAATTTAATGTCTGGGGAATGGTCTTTATTAATTTGAACCATTATCTCATCAAGATTAATAGTAGTAGGAACCTGTGTCTCACCATCATCAGGACAAGTAACCATTACTTCAACTTCTTCTCCAACAGACTTACCACGAATATTGAGGAAGAGATATTCAATATCAAAAGTAGAAAAATCATTAACTTTCATACCTTTAGTTAAAATACAAGCAGAAAGAACATCTTTAATAGCATTTGCTATTTGTTTACTATCCTGACTCTCCATAGCCATGATAAGAATCTTTTCTTCTTTAACTAAAAAAGGTCTATATTTAATTTTCTTCTTGGTAGAAGGAACAACTAACTCATAAGAAGGAGTCGAAATCTTTGGTAAAGGCATAATAAGCTCAGTTCAAGTATTTTTATTTATAGAGGAAATTCAAACTTATTTTATGCGGAATAATATCCTTCACTAATAACCCTTCCGATACTTTCATCAGCACTAAAATAAGCATTAGTAGATAGATTAGATTTAGGTAAATCTACGTATGAATTTAATTCTTTATATACCTCATCAGTACCAGCAACACCAGAATTCAAAATAGTACCTGCTGGTCTGTTACCATATACTCCAGCAGCTGCTGATGACTGATTTTGACTATCTCCTACGGATTTTGATAAAGAACTTGCCTTTCCACAAATATACCTTTCATATGCAAAGGAACAACTTGCCTTTAAAACACTTGAATTCTGATATTGAACTTTTGTAGAATCTAGTGCAATAGGAAATAAACCTCTAAAATTATATTCAAGACTCTGTCTATAATTTTTTTCAAATTTTATAATTTTAGTTGATTGTGATCTATAATTTTCTGGATAATTTAATTTGAAATTATATGCATTATCTAAAGGACTTGCCTGAGATGCTCCAGTAATATATTCCATCCAATGTTCAAAAAATTTAAGTGCTTTATATTCATTATCAACATAAAACTCTAATTTAATTCTAGTGAAATTTCTAGTATGTGGTATGGTTTCAGTTACACCCTGAAATTCACCATTAACTACTTCTGTTGCAAATGTAGATCCAGGTAAAAATGCAGAACTACATAATAATCCTATATCATCTGTATGAAATCTACTATCTATTCCTTTACCTCGTAAAAATCCCCTCAGACTACCAGTACCTGGAATACCAAACTTAACCAAGTAATGAGAAGTTTGAGCAACATTTTGAAACTTCGGTAATATTTGAGATATTTTCTTTGGAATTGGTGCTGACACTCTAAATAGTTCTACTATATCATTTCTATTTAGATGGCTTATAAAGGAAAGTATTCTCCAAGATTTCCTCAAAAATATAAGGGTGATCCGACAAATATAATTTATAGATCATTATGGGAAAGGAAATTCATGGTTTACTGCGATTCTAATGCTAATGTATTAGAATGGGCAAGTGAAGAAATAGCAATACCTTATGTGTCTCCCGTTGATAATCGTCAGCACAGATACTTTCCAGATTTCTATATGAAGGTAAAGGAAACTGATGGTAGAATAAAAAAATATGTTATTGAAGTGAAACCATTAAAACAGTGTAGTCCACCTAAAAAACCAAAAAGGCAAACTAAAAGATATATTACCGAAGCATATACATATGCTACAAATCAAACAAAATGGAAAGAAGCAAGAGAATGGTGTGCTGATCGTCAATGGGAGTTTAAAGTAGTTACTGAAAAAGAACTAGGAATTAAATGAGTAGAGTTAAAGAGATACGTGATAATTTAATCGGCACAGAAGATGCTGATGATCTGATGTTGGAAATTATTAGTGTCTTAAATGAAGGAGGAAAAGTTCCTCAAGTAGGAAAATTCTATGTCTTTGTATATAATCCAAAAACACCTAATATAAGGTATGACCAAAATCCCCTAGTTGGTGTAACTGGAGTATATGAATGGGGATTCAAAGGGATTAACTTTCATTGGAATGATCATAGAAATTATACTTGGAATGAAGTACCTGGTGGTCTTTATGAAATTAATAATGATGAGCTATCTGACCTTGATGGTATTCCTTTCGCAAGATTCCGTATAAATAGCTGATAATACTTAAATAGGTCGATAATGTGGCAGCAGATACAGTAACTACAGGAACAGATGGATCTAGTCAGAATGTATCTGATGGAACTAGTGCTAAAGAAGTTGGTGGAAAAAAATCGTCTAAAAGTGCAAAAAAATATGGTGAATTTTTTCTTAGTTATCCTTTAGATAGATTAAATACTGGAGAAGACAGTCTTTTAATACAATCAGTCAGATATAAACCCCCAAAAAATAAAATGGGGTCTAATATTGCCAAAAACATGAATACTGCATACTTTGAGCCAAATGAAGAAGGTGGTGTTTTAGTAAATGATATAAAGGGTGTTATTAAGTATAATGATGCTGGTAACGTGCGAACTAATGATCAAATAAATCCAGGCATTAAGAATGTACTGAATGATCCAAACTTCAAGGGACTTAATTTTGGATTACAGAATGGTAATAATGGAATGGATAAAACATATAATATTAAAAAGAGTTCTAAAAATAATAAATCAGGTCTACAATTCGCAACGGATACAAATTTTTATGTAGAACTTCCAGTACCTAAACAAGTTCAAGATGGAAATTCTGTTGATTGGGAAGGAAGTTCAATGAATCTATTCACTCTAGCAGGAATGGATATTGCATCACTTGCAATGACAGAACCAGGAAAATTACTAGAAAATTCTAAACTATTGATAGATGAATTAGTACAAACTGGTAACATAGGGGATGCTCTTGGAATAGAAAGTGGCGATACACTAATAGACTCTATAAGAGCATCACTAGCAGGTGCTGCTGTTAATCAATTTGGTGCTAATGTTACAACAAATAATGTATTATCAAGATCAACAGGTCAAATATTGAATAGTAACACCGAATTATTATTCAACGGTGTTAATCTAAGAGTATTTAAATTTGGATTTACTTTCACACCAAGATCCGAAGCAGAAAGTAAAAGAGCATTACAAATCATACGCCAAATGAAAATGTCAATGTCACCTAAAAAAGGTGGAGAGACAGCTGGTTCGCAAGGTGGTGGAATTATGCTAGGTGCTCCTGATATATTTTTACTACGATATTTACATAATGGAAAAGATCATCCATTCTTAAATTCATTTAAACCATGTGCGTTAACAGACTTTAATGTTAACTATACAGGTTCCAATACTTATTCAACTTATGCTGATGGAACACCAGTTCATATGAAAGTTTCTATGACATTTAAAGAAACAAACCCAGTATATCTTGAAGATTATGAAGACGCACAATTAGGAGTAGGATACTAATGTCATACTTAAAAAGATTACCCTTTGTAAGGTATCCATCACCATTATCGCATAAAAATTCTGCGAATGATTATATTCTAATAACAAATTTATTTCGCAAAAATAAATTATTAGATGGAGTATCTAAAGAAACAACAACATTCAATAAGTTTCTCGTTGCTGATGGTGCAAGACCAGATAATGTAGCAGAAGATATCTATGGTGATGCTGATTTAGATTTTATTGTTATTATTAGTTGTGGTATAACAAATATTAGAGATGAATGGCCATTATCAAATAAAGAATTATATGAATTTGTTGATGATAAGTATGGTGTTAAGATGAATAATATTCATCATTATGAAACTCTAGAAGTTAAAGATGAAAATGATAGATTAATATTACCTGCAGGTAAAATAGTAGAACATGATGTATCTAGCGGAAGACCTTTTCAAATTGATGGTCCTGCTGCAGGATTTGGTGGATCTGCTAATAAATGGTATGGAGTTGATCCAGGTCAAAATGATGTACAAGCAACCTATACTGGAGAAAAAATATCACCTGTAGTTGGAGTATCTAACTTTGATTATGAAACATTATTAAATGAGGAAAAAAGAATGATAAGACCTCTAAAAAAAGAATATGTAAGTTTGTTCTTATCAGATTTTGAAAGAATTATGAAGTATGATAGAAATACACAATATGTTAGCAAGACTGTAATCACAACAGAAAATAACTTCGTTCAATAATCTATATTATAAATAGCTTTTGATCGGTTGGTAAGATCACACAACTTGGAAAATTTTGAAGGATTAAGTAATTAATAATTCTTTAGAGAGACTGAGTTACACAGAGAGACCTAGCAACCAAGAAACAAACAAAGGAGAATACTATGGCTAAAAACGGCTATGAAATCCGCTTGGAGTTACTCCAACTTGCGGAATCAAGACTTCGTGACCGATATTACGAAGCAAAAGAACGTTTCCAATACCTTGATGAAAAAGGTGAGGCAGCGTTATTGTCAACAAGTCTTTACGAGCAATATCCAGTTTTTCCAACTGATGATGAAATTGACTCTTTAGCACAGCATTTAATTGCTACAATGTCAGGTCAAAACCATGAAAAATCTTAAAAGAGATTTAAATCTCAAGGTAAGTAAACAACCAAGGTTGAAAACAATCCTTGAAAACAAAAAAAATGCAGAGGCTTTTATGAGCCTCTGCAACAAATTGCAATATATTCCTGATATCTAGGATTATTCTGCTAGTTTAGCAAAATATGACATAGCATCATCATCATCGTCTGAAGCAGATGCTTTAGATACAGATTCTACTGTCTCAACAACAGGAGTAGATGCTCTCACGTCTTCAATTTCTTGCTCTAAAGTTTCAGCATCGTTACGAACTGGCTTATTGCCAAGAACATAACCAAGACG
>CESM01222790.1_pt1 | contig 13252 bp, 19 predicted proteins | sample 361421 | NCBI WGS metagenome assembly CESM01 (sample SAMEA2622219, study PRJEB7988) | marine metagenome | isolation source: saline water (ENVO:00002010), including | reverse complement strand
ATTCATGAACAGCTTCAAAGAATAATTTAATTAATTTTTAGACCAAACCTGTTTAAAATTTTCTTTTCAAATTTCCAAAAATATTGAAATTGTCCAAAAGGAAGGGCAACTAATAACAATAATATTTGGTATATGAAAAATAAAAGAATAAATCTAATTGGCCAAAATATAATTGGGTTAAAGTTTTCCTCTTTCAAGCCGATGATGTCAAAAAATTCAACTGTTATATAAAGTGATAAAGATCCAGTGATTGCAAATACTATCATTATCAATGTAAACTGCCAAAAACTCATAATATTAAGCCTTTTCATCATTGCATTAACTATTCGCATAGAAATTCACTAAATAAATATTGATCAGAATTATTATATAGGTTAATTAACCACAAAATTAACTAATTAAAATGAAAAAAAATAAACATCCAAATTATCATACAATTAACGTTGTAATGACAGATGGTACAAAGTTTGAAACCAAGTCCACATGGGGAAAAGAAGGAGATACAATGTCTCTTGATATAGATCCTTTATCACACCCTGCATGGACTGGTGGGCAGCAAAAGATTCAAGATAAAGGTCAGGTAAGCAGATTTAAGAAAAGGTTTAGCAATCTTAAAACTTAAACTACAAACCTTGAAATCAAGATAATCATCACAATATATCTTTTTGCTGATGGCAATAATGCATCAGCGAAAATTGCCTAGCTTAATTTAAGTAGGCTTAAATTTTTAATCGCTAAAGGAGGATTAAATTATGACTACATTTGACTTATCACCATTACTGCGCTCAAGCGTAGGGTTTGACGCATTTGACAATATTTTTGACTCAGTCTTTAACATGAATGAGACTGGAAGTGCTTACCCGCCTTACAATATTGTGAAATCAGGAAATAATTATACTATCACACTAGCAGTAGCTGGTTTTTCAATGTCTGACTTAGACATTTCTGTTCAAGAAAATGAGCTAATAATCAGTGGCAAGACCAATGATTCTGAAAAAAACATTGAGTTTTTGCATAAAGGTATTGCTGGGAGAAGCTTTGAAAGAAAATTTAGACTAGCTGACACTATCAAAGTATCTGATGCAAACTATGAAAATGGTTTATTGCATGTATTTCTTGAAAGGGAAATTCCAGAACATCAGAAACCAAGAAAAATAGAAATTAATAGTAAAATTAATTAATATTAATAAGGAGCTGCTAATAATATTTAGCAGCTCCTCTATATTATTATGAAAGCAATTACTTTTGACAAATTTGGGGGCCCTGAAGTCCTACACATATCTGACAACATAGAGACACCAATAGTTAGTGATGAAGAAGTATTAATCAAAGTTCATGCGGCAGGGATAAATAGACCAGACATATTGCAACGCATGGGGCAATATCCACCTCCTAAAGGTGCTTCGGAGATACTTGGACTAGAGGTTTCAGGAAGTATTGTAGATTGTGGTAAAGGTATTGATAAAGAATTTCTAAATAAAAATGTTTGCGCTCTAGTAACAGGTGGTGGATATGCAGAATATGTGAAATGTCATAAATCAACGATACTACCTGTTCCCAAAGGAATTTCACTTAGTGATGCTTGCACTATTCCTGAAACTTTTTTTACAGTATGGACAAATTTATTTGACCTTGCGAAACTTAAAAGGAATGAAACACTGCTTATTCACGGCGGCGCTAGCGGTATTGGTTTAACCGCTGTTTCAATGGCAATGGCCTTTGGAGTGAAATGCATAGTTACAGTAGGATCTGTTGAAAAAGAAAATTATTTAAATGCTCTAAATATAGAACGAGTAATTAATTATAAGACTGATGATTTTGAAAAAATAATTCTCAATGAGTATAGAGGTATTGATGTAATTCTGGATATAGTAGGAGGAAATTACTTCCAAAAAAATCTAAATGTAATGAATCGCTTTGGAAGACTAATTAATATTGCTTATCTACAGGGCTCAAAGATTGAGGCTAATCTTCTTCCAATTATGCTAAAGAGATTAATTATTTCAGGATCTACTCTAAGAACAAGGGCAAATAAAGAAAAGGCTGAAATAGCTGAAAATCTTAAAAAGAATATTTGGCCCTTGATAGAAAATAACAACATTAAGCTTCATATTGATAAAAAATTTGATATCAGTGATGTCTCAAAAGCTCACCAATACATGGAAAATAATAAAAATATAGGCAAATTATTGCTAAATTTTGAGTAAAGCTTTTAAAAAATGATAAATTAACATATAAGGATTTTTTTAATTACAGATTATGAAAACAATAAAATTACCACTTATGCCAAAAGCTACTGCAATTTGGCTTGTAGATAACACTTCCCTCTCTTTCAGACAGATTGGAGATTTCTGTGGCATGCACGAACTAGAAATAAAAGGTATAGCTGACGGAGAAGTAGGTGCAGGAATTAAAGGATTAAATCCAATTACTAGTGGCCAATTAACTAAAGAAGAAATTGATAGATGTGTTGCATCCGAAGAAGAAGAGCTTCAAATCATTGAAAATGAAATCTCTGAAAAAACAGAACAATCAAAGAAAAAAAAGAAATATACACCTCTATCCAAAAGACAAGATCGACCAGATGCTGTTTATTGGTTGATTAGAAATCACCCTGAATTAAAAGATTCTCAGGTAGCTCGTTTAGTAGGAAGTACAAAAAATACTATAGACGGAATAAGAAAGAGAACTCATTGGAACATGGCAAACATCAGACCTCAAGATCCAATCGGTCTTGGTCTATGTAGGCAAATAGAATTAGATGAAGCTCTTGAAAAAGCTGAGCGCTCAATCAAGCGTGCTGAAAAGAAAAAAGCAAAAGAAGAAAAGCTAAAATTAGAGGAAATGAATATTCAAAATGAAGAGAATCTCTCCTCTACAAATACAACTATAGACGAATAAGTTTTATTGATGAAAAGTTTGCCACTCGTTAGCATAATAATGGGAAGCCAATCTGATTGGCCAACAATGAAACATGCATCAAAAATTCTAACTACTTTTAAAATTAAGCATGAAGTAAAGATTATTTCAGCCCACCGCACTCCCAAAAGATTATTCACATATGCTGAGGAAGCTGACAAAAGAGGCATAAAAGTAATAATTGCAGGAGCTGGGGGAGCTGCTCATCTTCCTGGCATGACAGCATCAATAAGTAATTTGCCTGTGCTGGGTGTTCCAGTTGAATCTAAAAAATTAAAAGGATTGGATAGCTTGTTATCAATCGCTCAAATGCCTGCAGGTGTTCCTGTAGGATCGCTAGCTGTGGGTGAGTCAGGTGCAAAAAATGCTGCCTTATTAGCAATCTCAATATTAAGTGGTGAAGATAAGATTCTTAAAAACAAATATAAGAGTTGGCGTTTAAGGCAAACCAAGTCAGTAAATATCAAACCTAAAAAATGAGTTTGAAAGTTTCCACCGTTGGCATCATTGGTGGTGGACAGCTGGGCATGTTCTTAGCTCATTCATGTAATAAGTTAGGCCTTAAAGTATTCGTTTACTCAGACAGCAAAAGAGTGCCCGCAGAGAAATATGCTGACAAGATGTTCTACGGTTCCTTTGAAGATGTTGAAAGTTTAAAAATTTTTAGTAGTGAAGTAGATCTTATAACTTACGAATTTGAGAATGTATCAACTAAAGCTCTAAAAAAATTAAAGAGACAGAAAATATATCCACCTATTTCTGCACTGAATATTAGTCAGGATAGAAAAAAAGAGAAAGAATTTTTCTCAAAAAATAAAATTAACCACGCAGGAATTGGTCTTCTAAATAATAAGAATAGTTTGAAAAAACTTAAAACTTCAATTCAGTATCCTGTAATATTAAAAACAACCAGATTTGGCTACGATGGCAAAGGACAAGCATTAGTAAAAAATACTAAAAATTTAGAAAAACAATGGAAAGCGAATGGCTATCAGGACTGTATTATAGAAAGGAAGATTAATCTTAAAAAAGAAGTTTCAGTTATATGTGCCAGAGACATTAAACGAAATTTTTATTTTTATCCGACATTCGCCAATGTACACAAAAATCATATACTCTGTGAAACAACATCTCCTAGTAGTATAGATGTGAAAATTGAAGATAAATTATTAAAAATGTCAAAAAAAATTATTACAAAACTAAATTATATTGGATTATTAACGATTGAATTTTTCATTGATAAAGAGAATAATATTTTTGTTAATGAAATTGCTCCAAGAGTTCATAATTCCGGGCATATAACTCTCGATAATGCGAATATAAGTCAATTTGAGTTGCATATAAAAGCCATTACAGGAAAAAAAATTCTTAAACCCAAAATTCTTACAAAAGGACTTATGAGAAATCTCATAGGCAATGAAATAAAAAGGGTGAACAGAATAAAATCTATGAGGAAGTATAAAGGCTTCAAAAAAAATATTAAGTATAACTATGGCAAAAAGATCGTAAAAGGTGGCCGAAAAATGGGTCACATTAATTTTATCTCATAATTGAATATAATTTTATTTGGCTAGACAAAGGAATTTCAAGATGGTAAAAACCCACAAATTTAAATCGCTCTTAAGGAGGGCAGTACGATAGTTGAAGTAAGTGTAAAAGATAATAATGTTGAAGGAGCTTTACGCATCCTCAAGAAAAAAATGCAAAGAGAAGGCATTTTTAAAGAAATGAAAATGAGAACTTACTTCGAGAAGCCTAGTCAGAAAAAATTAAGAGAAAAAGCCGAAAACATTCGTCGTTCTCGAAAAATGGCTAGAAGAAAATTATACAGCTAATACTAGCTATAAAGCCTTAACAATACCCTCAACCATTTTTTTAGCATCAGAGAAAAGCATCATTGTATTGTCTCTATAGAACAATTCATTATCTACACCGGCATAACCTAAGCCTCTACCCCTCTTAACAAATAAAACTGTATTTGCATTTTCTACATCAAGTATTGGCATTCCATAAATTGGTGAGGATGGGTCAGTTTTGGCTATAGGATTAGTTACGTCATTCGCTCCAATTACAAATGCTACATCTGCTTGAGAAAATTCTGAATTAATATCTTCTAATTCAAAAACATCATCATATGGAACATTGGCCTCTGCTAGCAAAACATTCATATGGCCAGGCATTCTTCCTGCAACGGGGTGGATTGCAAAAGTTACTTTGACTCCATTTTTTTTCAAGGCATCAGTCATCTCTTTTAATACGTGCTGAGCTTGAGCTACTGCCATTCCATAACCTGGTACAATAATTACAGATCCTGCGTTCTTCATTATAAATGCTGCATCATCAAAGCCACCTTCTTTTACCGGTCGTTGCTCTACATCTTTATTAACTGCAATATCATCACCTCCAAAACCACCTAATATCACACTTATGAATGATCTATTCATTGCGGCACACATTATATATGAGAGTATTGCGCCAGATGATCCAACTAATGCACCAGTAATTATTAGCGCTGTATTCCCTAGTGTAAAGCCAATGCCCGCTGCGGCCCATCCTGAATATGAATTCAGCATAGATACAACTACTGGCATATCTGCTCCACCAATCGGGATAATAATTAAGAAACCTATTAAAAATGATAGTGCAATAATTGTTAAATATATCTCTTGGTCTTGATGAAAACAAAAATAGACAATACCTGCGATGATTATGATCCCAATAAGTAAATTGAGCATATGTTGTCCTTTAAATACTATTGGAGAACCAGACATTATTCCTTGAAGTTTGCCAAATGCAATTACAGAGCCAGAAAAAGTGATTGCGCCTATCACTGCTCCCAAAGACATTTCAACTAAACTTAGAGTTTTTATATTTCCCAAGGTCCCAATTTTAAATGCCTCAGGTGCGTAAAATGCAGCTAGTGCAACAAATACCGCAGCTAAACCAACAAGGCTATGGAAGCCTGCAACTAGTTGTGGCATGTCTGTCATAGCAATTCTTTTAGCGATAATTGCCCCTATTATTCCACCAATAGCAATTGCAACTAAAACGAATATGACCGTTTGAATATCTGAAGTAAAAAAATTAACTGAGAATAAAGTTGCTAAAATAGCAATAACCATTCCTAAGATACCAAAAATATTTCCTCTTCTAGAACTCTCTGGAGATGAAAGTCCTCTTAAAGCAATGATAAAAAATACACCAGATACAACATATGCAATGGCAACTAAATTTGTGAGCATTTATTCTTTATCCTCTTTCTTTGGTTTTTTCTTATACATTGCAAGCATTCTCTGCGTTACCAGAAACCCGCCGAATATATTCACAGCAGCTAAAAGCACAGCGAGGAAACCAAAGCCTTTAGAGAGATTTCCTAAAAGTGATAGATCATTGCTGAGAACTAGAGCAAATAATCCACCGACAATTATAACTGATGATATTGCATTTGTGACTGCCATCAAAGGCGTATGTAAGGCTGGTGTAACGCTCCATACGACGTAGTATCCGATAAAAATTGATAAAACAAATATTGTTAGTCTAAAAATATTTGGGTCAACCAATTCCATTATATAAACTCCTTATTAGTAATTTCTTTATTCTTAGTCACAAGTATACCTTTTACAATCTCATCTTCCCAATCAATACCTAATTCTTTTGTCTCACTATCAATCAATAAATCTAAAAAATTTAAAATATTTTTAGCAAAAAGGGATGAGGCATCCTGTGAAATAGTTGATGTAATGTTTTTTACACCCACAACTGTTACTCCGTTTATATTATTTGTTTCACCGACTGTTGAGCATTCACAATTGCCTCCACTTTCAGCTGCTAAATCAATGATTATTGATCCAGGCTTCATAGAATTAACTTGCTCTTTAGAGATTAATAGCGGGGCTTTTTTACCTGGTATCAAAGCTGTGCATATAGCTATATCTTGGGATTCTAAAGTTTCAGAAATTAGATTTGCCTGCTTTAATTTGAATTCTTCACTCATCTCTTTTGCATATCCCCCAGATGTCTCAGCATCTTTAGTTTCATCATCTTCGACCATTACAAATTTACCACCCAAACTCTCAACCTGTTCTTTAGCTGCCATTCTGACATCAGTGGCCGAAACGATTGCTCCTAATCTTTTCGCAGTTGCAATAGCTTGGAGTCCTGCAACACCCGCTCCAAATACCATGACCTTGGCTGGAGCTATTGTTCCTGCTGCTGTCATCATCATAGGCATTGCTTTATTGAAAAGATAAGTAGCATCAATAACAGCTTTGTATCCTGCTAGATTTGATTGTGAAGATAAAATATCCATAGATTGAGCTCTTGTTATTCGAGGCATTAATTCCATTGCAAAAGATGTCACGCCTTTATCTTTTAACTTATTCAGTGTTTCATTATTGTTATATGGGTCGAGCGATGCAATCAGTATGGATCCCTCATTCATAAGTGCAATTTCATCGTCATTTGGTTTATTAATTTTAAGTATCAGATCTGATTTACTAATATCAGTAATTGAATTCGATATTGTTGCGCCATTTTTAACATAATCTTCATTAGAAAAATTTGAGTTTAATCCAGCATTGTCTTGTATAGCTACCTTAAGACCCCAGTCTATCATCTTCTTTACAGTATCTGGAGAAGCTGCCACTCTAGAATCAGAATTGCTTTCTTTAAGAATATAAACTTGCATAATGAATAGAATTTATAATAAGAAAATTGCCATAAATATAAGGACCAGGATCACACCAACTGATCCCCAAATAACTAGCTTTCCAAAAAATGAGTAGGTTCTTTTTTGTTCTGAAATATCCATAATATTCATGTAATATATTTCTTAATTTATAATTTAACAGCATTATTTTTATATAACTTTTAGTATAAAAACTTATTTTATTGAATTTTTACAATGCTTTAGAAGGCTTCGAATGATCCCAATCAATGACAAGAGATCTTAAGGCTGCTACTAATGCTAAAGGTTGATCTACCATAATATGATGGTGAGCTTCAGGAATATTTATTATTGGAGATTTTTTGTCCATTAGCTCATGCATATATTTTGCACTTCGGCCAGGAAAAAGAAGTGATTTCTCCCCTCTAAATATAGCAACCCTACACTTTAAACCTTTAAGCTTATTACGATACATTGCTTGCCTTTCAGCAAAACTGTCACTATTAAAAATTTTCATATAGTTTGGATCAAACTTCCATGTCCATCCACCTCTTACTTTTTTTATTGATCTTTCTGCAATGTAATCCATAACATAATCAAGTGCATCACTTTGTGACGGTACAAGTCTAAACCTTTTTCTTATATCTGATTGTTTTTTGTAAATTTTATTAGCTCTTATTTTTAAGTCAAATTTTGGTGGCGTTTCTGAAGGGGGCATTATTGCAGTATCTACAATAACAAGACCATAAAGAGTTTTTTTCATAGATGAAGCAGCAATTACACTACACATACCACCCAAACTATGCCCTACTAAAATTGGCTTCTGAAGCTTCTCTTTTTTACAAACTCCAACTATTTCATCTCCCCAAGACTCTATTGAATATGTTTTCTTCCAATCACTTTCGCCCATACCACCTAAATTCATCGCAATAACTCGATGAGTTTTTGCAAAATATGGTCCAATAAAATTCCACCATTCCGCATGTGCCATTCCACCGTGAACAAATATTAGTCCAGGATTTTTTTTTTCACCCCAAGTATTATAAACTATTTTAATGCCTTTAACTTTGACTGAACATATTTCTGGGTTATTAGCAATTGAGTCTTTAAACCATTGAGGTGTATTTGTATTCATGAAGCAAGTTTTTTTAATGATGCAACTATTGTTTTATGTAATAGCCTTGAAACTCTTTTTATCTTAGTTGGATTTGAAAGTAAATCATTTCTGACTTCTATAAGCGCATGTGGAAGCTTATTTCTTAAACCATGCCTATACATACTGTCTCCAATCAAATTTCCTTTATAGGGCTTATTATCTCCAACATTTAGTTTCTGTAACTTAAGTTGGTCAATAATGATGTTGCTTAAAGTTTTATCTTCATTTGAAAGAACTCCAAATTCTAAAAGTCTTTTCTTGTTCTTAAATATTGGATTAAAGGAATGCAAAGACAAAATGACTCTAACTTTTTCGTTTTTTATAGTTCGATCTATTTCATAATGATATTTATTATAAATTTTTTTAACTCTTAATTTCAATTCTTTTTTACTAAGTCCAATATTCCCAGGAATTATTTTTCTATCTACTATTTCTGGAATAACAGTCGGATCATCTAAATCTCTATTTAAATCAATAAGCAGTCTTGAATATTTTCCTTGAATGACATTACATTTTAATTGATGTGACAAATCTAAACTTAATTCTTTTACTCCAATATCGAAAGCAATATGCTGATTTAAGAATGCATTTGTCAGACCTAATTTATTATTTTCTTTAGGTAAGTAATTAGATGCGTGATCAGCGATTATTAAAATTTGATTACTTAAATATTTAACCAAAAGTTAATTAACCTTGGCGAGCTTTCATTCTTGGATTTTTCTTATTAATCACGTAAAGACGACCCTTACGTTTTATAAGCTTATTATTTCGATCTCTGGTTTTGAGATTTTTTAGTGAACTTCTTACTTTCATGATTGCTGCTCAACCTGAGGCGCATTAGCCTCTTCAATTCTCTTAAGTCTAACCTTCTCTTTACGAATGATATTCTTTTTAGAACGCTTTTTGTTAAGTCGAGCTTCTCTAATTTTATTTGGTTTTTTCATTTCTATTGCGATCTTTTATATAAAAAGTCAAAAAAAACAACACATTATTTTTTTGGTGGGCACGGTTGGGATCGAACCAACAACCCCCACGATGTCAACGTGATGCTCTACCACTGAGCTACGTGCCCTATTAAAACATGACTATATATATCATTATTTAATGGCTATCCACACCTATCGGGCAAATCTTTTTAAGCCTTCAGGGGTAAACATTCTTTCGTCATGAGGCTCATTTAGATTCCATTGAACCTTAGGTATATCTGTAGATCTAACACTTTGTAATTGATAACGCCTGGTTGCAAAGTCATAAGTTGCAGAATGTATAGATAAGCACATGGGCTGATCATAGAAATTAATAATTGGGAACTCTCGGTACGCCATTATAACGCCATTATCATCAAATGTTTCTTCGGATAACATATTATGGCTATCAGTATCAAAGTACATTATTCTTCTTGGAATTATGTGTCGTTTATCCTCTTTAAGTTTTGCTTCAACAACATTTACTTTTACCAGCTCATATCTTAAGAGATCCTGATTAACATGATAAGGATTTAAAATTTCTTCAATATTAGTTTCATGAAACTTGTATGCATTGTAAGGCATTAATCTCAATTGTTCACCAAGATCTGACCAATAATATCTATCTTTAGCTCCGTTAAAACCATCGACCTGATCAACAGTTGTCAATCCCTGGGCAGCGCTTGGCATATAATCATAACTGATATCTGGAGCTCTGCGCACTCTTCTTGTTCCTGGATTATAAACCCATGCTTTACGAGGAGTCTCAAAAGCATTGAGTGACTCAATTACTAAAGTAGAAGCATCTGCTAGGCGCGGTGGATGTGTAACTTTTGTCATCAACATTCCTTGTAACCCTGCCTCTTCATTCCTAACATATGGATTCCAAAAATTTTTAGCAATAGCTTCACCAGCTCCATAAGTTTGGGTTCCATCAGGATTAATTATATAGAATGGTGATGCACCATATATTTCAACACCTCTATATCTTAATATATGATTCCAAACATGATGAAGTGCTTCAGATGGGTTTGGGAAAGGGATACTTCCAACTACTCCTTCAACTCCTTCTCCATTATCAATTAATAATGCATTTTTTTTTGTCAATTCCAATACTTCTGGTGGTACTGCGCAGCTTCTTCGTGATGGATAAATGTTCATTTTAAATGTTTTGGGGTACGTCTCAAACATTTTAATTTGACCGGGAGACAAGAGGGTTTCTTTAAATTTGATGTAGTTTTCTGCATCTATAGTTAGAATTATCTGATCGGATGGAAATGGATCAGGATAAGAGTCTAATTCAGGGTTAAATTCTGATATAGCACTTGTTATTGGTTCTCTTTCACCAATAGTTTCGATAGAAAAAATTGGGTCTGCAATTACATAAAATGGCGCAAGTACAATTATAATTAAAATATTAATTTTTCTAATCATCATAACTATGATAAGTGTTCAAAAATTCAAATCAATAGTAATATTTAATATATATGAAGGAAAGTATCCATAATTTTGTAAAAGTTGCAAACTATATAGCTGATGATGCTAGGGAAATTTCATTAAATTATTTTAAAAAAAAATTAATAATTAAATCAAAAGACAAAAATAATTTTGATCCAGTTACTATTGCAGACATCAAAGTTCAAAGAAAAATTAATATAACTATTAAAAAGTATTTTCCTAAACATTCTATTTTGGGAGAAGAAGCAAGTATTGAGAATAAAAGTGATTATCAATGGTGCATTGATCCAATAGACGGAACAAAATCCTTCATTCAGGGATTCCCTATCTGGGGAACTCTAATTTCACTATCATTAAAAAAAGAAGTAATTCTGGGCATAGCAGATATACCTGCACTTGATGAGCGTTACGTAGGGTATTCAAAAATATCTTATAAGATTAAGAATGGTAAAAAGACAAAACTTAAAGTAAGAGATACAAAAAAAATTAAAGAAAGTATCTTAAATACAACCTCCCCATATGTATTTGCAAATAAAAAAGATCAAAAAATTTTTGAAAAATTAGCGAAAGAGGTAAAGACTGTAAGACTTGGAGGAGATTGTTATAGTTATTGTTTACTAGCTGATGGCTATATTGACTTAATATTAGAAAGTGGGCTTAAGCCATGGGATATCAGAGCTTTGGAGCCAATAATTGTAAATGCAGGTGGGATAATAAAAACCTGGGAGGGAAATAAAATATTTGATGGGGGAAGGATTATTGCAGCGACAAATCATAAATTATTTAAAAAAGCTAAAAACAAAATGAATAAAAAAAAACCCAGCTAAAAATAACTGGGTTTTAAATTAAAATATTTTGCAATATATATTATCCAAGAGCATCCATTACAGATTGTAATTTCATTGCAATAGACATATCGCCTGAAACCTTTAATTTTCCCTGCATAAAAGCAGATGTTCCATCGACTTCACCTGATCTCATTTGCTCAAATGTCTCCATCGACATTGAAAGAGTGCAGTCTGCATCCTGGTCTTGATCTGAAACAGTATTAGGATTTGATTTTCCATCAAGGAAAATGCATCCAGCCCCCTCAAAATCAAACTTAACGGTTGCACCCAAGCCAGTATCCTTACCTTCAATACCTTTCTGGAATTCCGCTAAAAGACTTGCTACATCAGTCATAAATTTACTCCATTATTATTTAAGATAGAAATAAAAACAATTTACATTATATATGTCAATATCTAATTTTTTATTTCTACATGAAAAAACCAGTTTTTTGGGAAAAAGCAAAAAAGTACTTAATCAAAAAAGATAAAAAACTTGGAGCGATAATCAAACGTTATCCAAAAGATTTTCTTTTTAGTAAATCTGATCCTTTTTATACATTGGCAAGATCTATTATAGGACAACAAATTTCTGTAAAAGCCGCTCAAGCTGTATGGGATAAATTTGAAAAGAAAATCAAAATTATTGAACCTAAAACTGTAAATAATACACATTTTATGACACTAAAATCATGCGGTTTATCAAGGCAAAAAGTTAAATACTTAAAATCTCTTTCAGACGCATTTATTAATAAAAAAATAAATCCTTTAAAATGGAAATATTTAAAAGATGAAGAAATTATAAGTGAATTAATTACAATAAATGGCATAGGCAGATGGACAGCAGAAATGTACTTGATATTTAATTTATGTCGTCCTGATATTTTTCCTTTTGATGATATAGGTGCGATAAAGGGTATTTGCAATTGTTATAAGCTTTCATACCCTATAGATAAAAAGAAACTCGAGAAATTATCAAAAAAATGGAAGCCATATAGATCAGTGGCTACATGGTATTTTTGGAGAAGTCTGGACCCAATTCCAGTTGAATACTAATATTAGATTTATGCAGAGCAAATTATTTTATATATATTCTTTCTATCAATTTACTAAAATTAAGGATATCGATTCTATAAAAAAACTATTAATGAATGATTTGTCTAAAAAATTTATAAAAGGAACAATATTATTGGCCAATGAGGGTATAAATGCTTCTATCGCAGGCCATAAAAATGATTTAGATCTGTCAATCAATTTTATA
>CESM01033551.1_pt1 | contig 13258 bp, 8 predicted proteins | sample 361421 | NCBI WGS metagenome assembly CESM01 (sample SAMEA2622219, study PRJEB7988) | marine metagenome | isolation source: saline water (ENVO:00002010), including | reverse complement strand
TATGATTGCTCGATGGATGATGTTCTCGATTTTGATCGTGGTAATGATGAGCTACGCTTCCGATGATTCAGTGGTGCCGTTGAGTGAAACGGATTGGCCACTTTTCATGAAGCAAAAGGTTTCAGACCCACAGACAGTTTGGGAAACACATCGTCGTGCAGAAATTGTAAGCCTCTTCGAAAACCATGTCTATGGGAAGGCTCCGGATGATGGTTTTCAATTGGCTTTTGAGCGTCTTGAGGAAAAGGTGCTGGAACATTTGCACGCCCGACGGTTGAGATTGGCAACACATGTCAAAACGAGGCTTGGGCAATTAACAATCAAGACGACGCTGTTTCTTCCAATCGAAAAGGGCAAGCCGTCACCTGTTTTTCTTGGCATGCATTTATTCGATTCCTCCAGGGAAATTCCCGTCATTGGCCAACCGTGGATCGGTCCTCGAGGACAATTTCCCGAGTTAGCGAAAAAAGAACCTGAAGCATTGTTGAAGATGATTTTGGATCGTGGATATGGACTTGCGACTATCGACGCAAATGAGGTGGATCCGGACGAGCATGATGGATTCAAGAATGGCCTGCACGCTTTGTTTCACAGTGAAAAAGAGGCACCCCATGAAAAGGGTGATTGGGGGACACTGGGAGCGTGGGCCTGGGGATTGAGCCGATCTCTGGATGCATTGAAGACACTCGAAGTGGTCGATGCCAAGCGCGCCATTGTGATTGGGCATTCTAGAATGGGCAAAGCAGCCTTGTGGGCAGGGGCAAAGGATGAGCGGTTTGCGATGGTGATTTCCAATAATTCAGGTTGTGGGGGTGCGGCAATCAGCCGTCGCATGAAAGGGGAAACGGTTGCTCATATCAATCGAGTTTTTCCACATTGGTTTTGCCGTAGCTTTCACGCTTACGGAGATAGAGAAAATCAACTGCCTGTAGATCAGCACATGCTGGTAGCTTTGTCAGCACCAAGACCCGTTTACATTGCCAGTGCTGAAGAAGATACATGGGCCGATCCATTTGGTGAGTTTTTATCTGCTTATTATGCTTCTGAAGTTTACCGTTACTACGAGATTGAAGGACTTGATAAAGATGTGCGCCCTGTTTTAAATCAATCTGTTGGAGATCATGTAGGTTATCATTTGCGCACTGGAAGGCACGATATTACCGCATTTGATTGGTTGAAGTATTTGGAATTTGCGGACCGTCATTTGGAACCTTGACATCTCGCAGTATTGATTGGCGAATGCCTTTATCCACCTAATAGGAATCAGGCCTGGAAGCTCAGTTAAAAGAACATACAATTGATAAGGCTTTTAAATTAAATCACATTCAGTGATTCAGTATGAGGATAAGTACAGAAGAAGTTCAGAGAAGTTCAGCGTCAAACCACTGTAAAATGCTGATTTACTCAAATTCATCAACGTCAGAGAACAGCTGTAAACTGTTCAATCTAAACGATTTATTGATTCAACCTATGGATTACGAAGAGGGTTTTCAAACCACACGATGTTTTTACTTTGCTGGCCTGCGATGAGGGCGTCGAGATCGCCGTCGGTATCCATGTCTACAAGACGGATATCGTAGGCAGCTTGATCATTATGAATGATGTGTGTGGTGAATTTGCCTTTACCGTTATTCTCAAACCAAGCGGCTTTTCGGCTGACGTAGGCGCAGGTTATGGCATCGATGTCGCCATCGCCATCGATGTCGCCGACCTGTAGGCAGTGCGGCGACATGAGGTCAGTGTTAATGTCGTGAATATCCCACTTAGGATTCTCATACCAAATAAGTCCTGTGCCGTGGCCACGTCCAGCTATAATGTCTACTTTGCCATCATTATTTACGTCGGCAGGCATGATATTTGTGGCGCCGGGATGGGTGCCAGGTAAGAGATGTTTTTTAAAAGGCTTCGTTGGATCCTTTCCCGCTTCCCACCATGCAAACCATTCGCCTTTTCCTGATTTGTCTTGGCTTCCGCCTTTGGCCGCAAGAGTTATATCGAGCAGTCCATCACCATTTAGATCTCCTGCCCCAAGGTAATGGCTTAGGCCTGGAGCATCTTTTTTGGCAAACACATGGCGTGTCCAGCGCTCCTCGCTAAGAGGGTTTTTTGGGACTTTCAGCCAAACGGCTGAATCAGGAAACTTACCTTTAGGCTGAGCGCTGTTGGCGAGGAGATCGAGTTTGCCATCGTTATTGACGTCTGCTTTGAGGATCCCATGAATCCCTATAATTTCATCCTCAGCAATACGAGTTTTCCATAGTGCGCTTGTCGAATTCTTGTTTGGCTGCTCGAACCACACAATAAGCCCAGGTTGATAACGCGCGCCAATAAAGTCTGCGTCACCATCATTATCTACATCGAAGGTTTCACCATGAATAAAAGTGTGATCTTTATGGCTGCCAATAATGAACTGATTCCAGTTTGGCGCTACAAATAGTCTAGTTATACTGCCAGCATTGCTAATCACATCAATTTTACCATCACCTGTAAAATCTGCGGCAACTGCAACATTATTGTGTAGCCCCTCCCAGATTATGTGGCGCTTCCAATTGCCTTTTACCGCGGCATGTGCTGAACATGCCATCATCACATAAACAAAAAAGATCCTAAGACTTAACATAATATTGATTGATGAATTTTTTAGGAAGCTGATGCAAAATAATTAAAGGCTAATAACTTAAATTAGAAGAATATTTTTTTCATATGTTTAAGTATGTAGTTGTTCTTGTGCCCAAGCCCCAGCTAATTAGAATTTCGGGGTGCGTATTTTTATTTCACTGTATTTTGCTATTGTAACTCTAAGTGCGGGAAACTGGCCAGGCTGGAGAGGCCCCAATGGGGACGGCATTAGCAATGAGAAGATTGTTCCAAAACTTTGGAGTAATACAAAAAACATTGTTTGGAAGATGCCGATTAAAGGGGAAGGTCATTCATCCCCTATAGTCTGGGGCGACCGGGTTTTTCTTACCACTAGCTTAACTGATAAGAATGAAAGACGTTTATTATGTTTTGACCGCCTTACGGGTCGGCTTTTATGGGATGAGGTGGTGATCCAATCTTCACCCGAGTCGATTCATCGCTTGAACAGCCGTGCTTCAAGCACTCCCTCTACAGATGGGAAACAGGTTTATGTTGCTTTCATGCGGGCAGAAGGAGCAAAGGTAATTGCGCCTAATGTTGGATCAGAGCGAATGATCACTCCGGGCAAGATTATTGTTGCTGCGTACGATTTTAAAGGGCAGCAAAAATGGAAAACCGATGTTGGTGATTTTGTAAGTGCGCATGGATTTAACTCCTGCCCGTTGTTATTTGAGGATTTTGTCATAATCAATGGAGACCATGATGGTGATGCTTATCTCGTGGCACTTGATCCCAAAACGGGTAAAGAAAAATGGCGAACAATTCGTGAAAATAAAACGCGTAGCTATGTAACACCTATTATTCGTCAGATTAAAGGAAGAACACAGATGCTTTTATCCGGTAGTTTATCTGTAGCAAGTTACGATCCTCGTTCAGGAAGCCGTCACTGGATTATAGACGGGCCAACCGAACAATTTGTTGCATCCATGGTTTACAATGGGAAATACGTTTTTGTTACTGGAGGTTATCCCGAGAGACATATTTTAGCGATTGATCCAGATGGCTCCGGCAATGTGACAGACACACACATAGTGTGGCGAACCACAAGAGGAGCGGCATACGTGCCATCTCCCATAGTTGTTGGCCCATATTTATTAATTGTTGCGGATAGCGGGATTGCGAGTTGTTTCGATGCTATGAGTGGAAAGCGCTTATGGCAGGAGCGATTGCCGGGGGGGCATAGCTCATCGCCTGTTTCGGCTAATGGGTTAGTTTATTTTATTTCTGATAGTGGAATCACATCTATTGTTCGCCCTGGAAACGCCTTTGAGGTTGTTGCTAGAAATGATTTGGGAGAGAGAGTTTCTGCTAGCGTGGCTGTTAGCCAGAGCCAACTATTTATTCGATCGCATCAATATCTTTATTGCATCGGCAATTTAAATCAGGTCAAACCATGAGCCGAAAACGTTCTCTTTCTTCTGCAGAGACCTTAATATGGCCGATCACTTCAGCGATTGAGCCTATTGACGTAAAAAAATTATTTACGGTTCAAAATCCAATGGAATTAGAGCTCGGGTGTGGGGACGGTTCTTTCACACTGCAGTATGCGAAGCAAAATCCAGCAATTAATATTGTTGCTCTTGAACGATTACTAGGTCGTATTTCTAAACTTAACCGTAAGGCGTATCGAGCTGAATTAAAAAACCTTAGATTACTCAGGGCAGAAGCAAGATATGTGCTCGAGTATTTACTTTCGCCAAATTCATTTGAAGCGGTTCATATTTATTTCCCTGATCCCTGGCCAAAGAAACGGCATCACAAGAATAGGCTTATTGGGGGATTTTTCCCTCCTATAATTAAGCGATTACTTCGAAAGTGTGGCGTTGTTTATTTGCGAACTGATAACGCAGAATACTTTGAACAAATGTTAGAGGTTTTCGGTGCTGCTAAAGAATTTGTTTCAATAGAAACTCCGGAGCCTATGAAGCAAATTATTACCGATTTTGAAAGAGAGTTTAACGCTAAAGGTATCCCAACTAGATATGCTGCTTATAGAAGCAAATAGAGCGCAATTAAGGATTTTTTGGTATAATTAGTTGTTGGCCAACTTTTACTCGAGATGAAGGCAGGGGAGGATTTGCTTGCAGAATGGCCTGTACAGATGAATTATTTTTTCGAGCAATACTGTTAAGCGTATCGCCTGTTTTCACTCGGTAAATAGTTTTTACATCTGCCTGGGTCAGGTAAGCTTGAAACTCCATTCGCATGATCGCAGCTGGCTGAAAGGTAGCTTTCCCAAAGCTTGGACTGCTTACTTCAATGCCTCTTTCCGTCCATTTTTCTAATACAAATGTAAGCCGGCTGCCATCGCTGAGGTGAGCAATGACTCGCTTTTTAAGAGGCATGGTTAAACTGGTCTTAATTGTTGCTGGCTCTATTTGTTTTACCCGGTCAAGTGGTACGGGAAATTCTCCTTCGGGCGTTTTGACTTTAAGTCTATCATCCGAAATACCAGTAACTGTGCCTTCCATTAGATCGTTGTTAATCAACTTCACAAGATCATTTTCCGATCCTATTGGATGTGTAGGCGGCTCCTGAAAACGGCCATCCCATTCCTCTACACGTAGATTGGCAATTCGGACGGCGCCACGCCCTTGATGTACTATTCGAATACCTGTTCCTTCACCAACAAAACCATCAGAATCCGTCCATCTTCGAATTACTTTGCCGTTGATAGAAACAGCGATCATTTTTTCAGGTTTACTAGTAAAGAATTCAACGTGAGCATTAGATTCATTACGAAAGCCAGGTAGTGTCGCTTGCCCAAGATAGGTTAGAGGTTTACCTTTTTTTACAGGCAAAAGATTAACTGAATAGCTATTTAGTTGGATACTGTAAAATCCTCCAAAGTCCGGTTCGTTCTCCTTAGTTGAAAGGCTGATTGGGTGAAGGGTATCTGTATATAGCGCAAATGCGAGGTGTAGAGAACCGTTCCATTCGAGGTCAAAAGAAAGGCGAGAGCGATCAGGGAGATTCAGATTTCGTGCAATTGAGGCAGCTGGTTTGGCATGAAATCCGCCGTTGTGATATCTCCATTTTCCGGATTGTCCTAAAATTTCGTTGGTAATTTTGCCATGAGTCCATTCTGAATCGCTATCCGGTCCTTGGAAAATAGTTTTAAGGCCTTTTGCTAAGGGCGCTATTTTACGAATGCTTTGGCGATTAATTTTCATCCTCCCAGAGTGCCATGTATCTAATAGAAAATAACTATCGGCGGATCCTGCAAGATTACCTCGAAAATGGTCACCATTGATAAGCTCCACTTCGCAAAGGTTACCGGGAGGGAGCTTAATCGGGCTTTGGCTGTCGAATGTTACCTCGGTGATGCGATTAATGTTGAATTGCATTAATTCTTCAGCATCTGGGTGCTTCCATGAAATCCCGTTGGCTACATCGTAGTTCTTGAGTTCGCCGCGCAACCAATCTCCATTAGTGAAATGAATTGTTGAATTTTTTGGTTCGCTCAAGCCGGTTTGCCAAAGGGCCAACAACAATCCTATAAGGCTTCTCAGCCCCCATTTAGCAGAAAAACCTTTTAAAGTAGTTTCAATCATCCCAAGGCCATAGTTGATCAGCCCCTCCTCCATTAGTTTCGTTGGTTTTTTGAGAGTTTAACAAATTAAATTGAAGACGTCGGATGAATTTAGAGTCAAATTTTACTGCTCCAAAGTTACGGCTGTTTCCCGTGAGCGAGGTTCCTTCCCATTGTTTAAGGTCGAAAGACACAGCTGCTCCGCCTGCAAAATGAGCGCGCACTTCCCAGGGCTTATCTGCTAGTGCTAGGTTTCTTGGTTTTGCCAATGAAACTCGAGAAATTCTTTCAAGAGGGATTTTTAAATTAGCTCCAAGGGAGTTTATAATAACTGTTTGCCCATCCATTGACTTAATAAGACCAGGAACTTCATCTCTGTTTTTGAGGAATACAGTATCAGTGTCTCCAGAAGCTTCAGCGAATTTAACTGGGTCTGAGAAACCATCCCAAGCGGAGACGCGTAGATTGCTTAATTTAACAATTGGACCATTTAATTGTGAGAAAAATGATATGCCTGATCCAGTAGCGGCGAAGCCTTTGGCATCTTTCCACTTTCTAGCAAGCTCCCCATCAATATACATTTCCATTTCAGCTTTTTCTTTATTTATACGAATCTCAATTTTAACTCGGTTCTTAGTCTGCATTTTTGGTATTTGGCCTTGTCCGAGGTTGCGAACCCCAGCTCCGCTTTGTACACGTTGAAGGCTTACGTAGCCTCGACTAATATAAAACATATATGAGTTACTTCGATAATCGAATCGATCTAGTGCGGAAGTGTAAACAGGTACAATAAGACTAAATGTTCCGTTCCATTGTAGGTCAAATTCAATTCGTGAAGATCCGCTTAGATCAAAATCTCGACCAAGTACACCTACACCTTCGGAGATTAATACTCCATCTCGGTACTTCCATGCTTTAGGATCACGGCCGATTTGCCAGCCGTTTATGCTAGTAGGACCTTCGTATAAAATACGAAAACCGGGAGATAAAAACGCGAGAGATCGCAGAACATCTCGTGGGGCAAATAGCTGTTCATTAAACCAAGTAGAAAATTGTACCTGCTGTTCGTCGAGACCAATTAGATTGCCCAGTACTTCGTCTCCATTATGAAATCGTATGTGCACAGATGGTTCGTTATTACGTTTTACTGGGCGTGCCCCTTCAAAGCGAATCCAAGCTAAATTGTCCGGGCGGAAATCTACCGGTTTAGTCAAATCGGTATGCGCCCATCTTATTCCTTGTTGCAGGCTGACTTGTTGTAATTCTCCGTGCAGCATAGAGCCGTCCATGAATCGAATTAAACTGTCCCCGCCGGCTGAATGACAAAGCGTTTGGCTAAGGCTCAGAAATAAAGTTATCAAGGATATTTGCAGGCCCGGATTTTTTCGGTTTTTAGTTTTATCGTTCATAGATTGGAAGAAAACGATAATTTAAGGCGATGGAGAGCAATGAAGCTGAAGTGCTGAATGTAGTACCAAATTGCCCCCCCCAACTCCCATCTTCATTTTGGCTTTGCTTGAGTTTAGTGATGTTTTTGCGATTCCACTTGTTCCACTCCTGCGGGGAGGCATGAAAAAAAGCCTGAGCTCCGTAGTATAGATAGTATTGACGATAACTTGAGCTCTCAGGTGCTTTCCGGAGGTAGTTAAATGATTTCTTAAATGTTGCGCTGTCTTTTTCTTTTGCAAGTGCGAATACAAGCGTGGCAATGGCTGTGCGGGCAGCGTTTGGTCCCCGGTTTGAGGTGTAGCCAAATCCTCCTTCAGGGGTTTGACAGGACTTGAAATATTTTAAGCCCTTTTGTATCGCTGTTTCGGGAACCGCTAGTCCGGCGTTTCGGGCTGCAAACAAAGCAACCATTTGTGCCCCACTAACAGTAGTGTCCGCATCTGTGCTTTCAGGAGAATAACGCCAACCTCCTCTTGGATTCTTTTTCTGTGAAGTTACGATAAGGCTTATAGCTTTTTCTAGGGAAGGGCCTAGCCGATCATCTTCTACAGCTCCATATGCTTCTGCAAGAGCAAGTGTAGCAAAGCCGTGGTTGTACATGGTGGTACCGATATATCCTGTGGTCTTATTTTGTTGATTAATTATAAAACTTAGCCCTCGTTTTATATTCCCACTATGTGGGCCATGATTTGGATCATCACCATGCGCCAACATTGAGGCTATTGCTAGGCCTACTACTCCTGGAGATGTGCCGTAAGGATTATCTTTAAATCCTCCGGACGACAGTTGTGATTTTGAAAGAAATTGAAGCCCTTTGACATACATTTGTTCAATCTCTTTGGGCAAGGCATCACTATTTTCTTCAAATAATTTTTGAGCCTTACAGGCGAAACCTAATGTTAAGCATCCTAAAAGGAGGAGAAAAAGCCTGCTTATTTTCAAGGGAGTTCTCCTTCCTCGATTACTTCTACTGCCTTGAAATATCCTTCTAATGCATCTCGAAATTCCTCCGGCAACTTACTTGCTCTTCCGCTACCCTTGCTAATAGTGCGATTGGAATCTTCTCGGCCTTCTGGATCTCCTTTCAATCCGCTCGCTGTTCGATTAGTTGTGCCCCCTGCTTGACTGCCTCCGGCGGTTTGTCCCTGCTGCATTCCTTGGCCCATTTGTTGTTTCATAGCCATCATAGCCATCATAAAGTTCATTTCTTGTTGTGACTTTGACTGCCCTTGCTGGTCTTGATCTCGCTTAATTTCTTCGTTTATAAGGTTAATGACATCAGAAATGTGGCGAATAGTTTCAGTCTGCGAGTCTATGGTGACCGTATCGGTTTGAGGTTTTTCGAGTAGATTGTCAGTGGCTTCCATCGCATCGAAGGTCTCCTGCAAGGGGTTTAGCATGGCGGGTTCTGAATTCTCGAATTGTAGTCGGTTTAGCTCTAGCATCGAGTCGGCATGCATTTCTAATAGACGGTCAACACCCTTGTTATAAATTTCGCTATTTTGTTTTTGTTCTTCGATCAGCGTTGTTTGTTGTCGGTGTCGAAGTTCGCTTTCGCGCAGGCGCAACATGGAGAACAGTAACTTCATAAGATTATCCTCTTTTTTTTCGCCACCTCCTTGCCCGGATCCTTGACTATCTCCATCAGACTCCTGTTTTTGGGGTTCAAGCTTTTTAGCCCATCCTTCAAATTTACCTGCCCAATCTCCTAGGTTACGGATGGCGAGCATTGAGATATTAGAATCAATTTGGCTTTTAATTTCACTAAGTGATTCGCCGGTTTTTTCCGTTTCCATTTCACGGCTTACCTCTCCGTATTGACCCTTGGCTGTGCGCTCATAAAATCGACTGATTTCTCCCTGTAGTTCTACGGCTTTTTCCTGTGTACGGCTTTGTGACTTGGTGAACCGGATGTTGGCGCGGCTGTATCGTGATGGCAAGTCGTCAGGAGTCAGTCCAATTGTTTCTTGGATTATATCTTTGATTTTTTTGCGAAGCGCTAGTTCTTCCTTGCTCAGTTTGCGTAGTCGCTGGGCAAGTGTAAGAGCTTGAAGGTTATCGAGGTCTTTGTTGACCTTGTCCTGTAAGTCGGCGAGTTCATCTAGAGCCTCTTCTTCCTCCTCGAGCGCGTCTGCTAGATTTTCTTTTTTCTTGTCTGGTTGTTTTTCTTGAGAAGCCTGCCCAAGCTTTGATTGAGCTGCTTTCATTTGCTGATCTGAAAGCTCATCCATTGATTTAAGGTTTTGGGCCCAGTCGCGTAAAGTTTGTTCATCGAATGCAGGATTTTTCATGGCTTCCATTAGAGCATTTGCACCCTCTTTAACTAGGTCTTTTAAGTCCTCTGCATTTTCTCTCTGTTCATCTGCAGTGTTTTTGATTTTCTCATTCGTTTTAGCTTTTTCTAAACTTTGATCATCCAATTTGGCCAATTCACGGGTTTCCTCTGCTATGTTTTCCTCAGCTCTTGAAACCTCTTCAAGATTTTGTAGAACTTCTTCAAGCTTCTGACGGACTATTTCAGCGTGGTCTTCTATGCCAAGGATATGAACTTGAATAGGAGAAGTGCGACTTGGATCGCGCCCGGGCAAATGATCTGTAGCCCATACCATTAACTCGACAGTTGTGTCTCGGCTAATACCCAGTACTGTAGGGCTAAAATAAAATTCGGGGCTTATCTCTTTTTCTTGCGTCCCTTTTGCGGAAACTGTGAGGGCATCAATCGTTTTTGGAGCGGTTTCTTCTGCTTGCCCGAGAGCCCTCCACTCTATGCCGGCAGCCTTAATTCCATAGTCGTCAGAAATTGAGGCATTAAGCTCTAGCACTTCAGTTTCTAGAATGGCCATGCTGCGGCCTTTTGAGTCAAGATCTGGTCGAGGGGGAGTATCATCTATGGGTTCTACATTGAGTTGCCAGGCGGCTGTTTCTGTGAGGTTGTGTTCGTCCTGCCAAGTAAATGCAAAGTGTGAAGAACCAGTTACTTTATGTTTAGGGCTCGAAAAGGTTTCGTTGCTAACTTTCATTGGAGCGACTTCATTATCAATAGCCATCTGGGCTTGATTAAGCTTACGAGATACCCTCCCTCGAAATGCTATTTTACTATCCCGAAGCACTGGTAAGAAGCCGGATTGGACTATTTCGTTTTGAGAGGGGTATTTGAGATATTCTGGAAGTCTAATTTCTACAATTAACTCGCGCATTGCAGGCCGTTGAAGAGGTCGAATTTTTATGGCTTGTTTTGCGTCTCCAACTGTAACTGTGAGATCGCCGTTTTCAACTTGACCAGGGACTGTAAATTTTATGTTTCCATCGGTGACCGAACTCTTTTGAGGCGTGTTGTTTCGGAATTGAGCAGAGGCAGTTTTTGGTTCCCAAAATGAACGATATTCTATTGCTCCGTTAATATCGAATGGTTCTCCTTTAGCTACGATTCGTTGGCTTGGAAATCCATCTAGTTTAACCAGTGTGTGTCGTGATATATCTGCGCCGGGTAGCCCCCAACGGCGTAGCGAGTTTAGACCTGCTTCCGGAATTATTATCCAACCGGCAATAGCAAGGATAATGAGGGAGGTGGTAATGGCTGCCCTGCGGCGGGCCGAGCGAGGGTTGACCGTTTGCTTGAAGTCAAGTTTGAGAGCTTCCTCTGCAACTTGTCCGATTGCAGCGCGATAAAGAGCTGGCGAAAAAATGGCAGGCCGCTTTTCTTCAGTTGATAATTCGACTATGCCCAGCAATCGATCTCCTAGACGGCGGTAACGGCGTTGAACTAACCGGGCTATTGCTCGAGTGTCTCTCCTGTTAAACACCCAACGGTATAACCACCATATTATTGATCCGATTGTAATAGCTATTCCGCTAGATAAGAGAGCAAGCCTAAGCCATTCAGGGCTATCCCAAAAGCGGTCTGAAAAGAATAAAATTAGATATGATCCAATTAATCCGGCGGCGGCAAGACATATTGCCATGGTGGTTTCTACCCGCCAAAGACGATGCTCAACCAAAATGAATTGCTGCCGCAAATCTTCCGGGAAATCCTCTTGTGATATTCTTTCGTTTGGATTCATTCTATCATTTATATGCCGATAGAGCGGTGCAGAAGTGTAGTCGCCGATCAGATGTACGCAAGCCGCTCTTGTTTATAACTTTCTTTATCTGAATTAATTATGAATCGTTGATTTGAGCCATTGTCGCATTTTTTTACGAGTTGCGCTTGGCCGAAGAAGCCATTCATCATTGTGATTGCGGAAGCCGGTTTCAGCAAAAGTAAAATGCTTTCCTTTGGATGTGGATTTAAGCAATTCCATTGTTGCCGCAAGATTCAGTTTAGATTCTGTAATTTCATGGCATATAAACTGAGGGCGATTTCCCAATCGCTGAAGCCGCTCAAGTGCTGCTTTACGTTCTGAGCCTGGGTATGGCCAAGACGCAACACCGTCATAATGGCTGTAAGCGATGAAGGCGCGCCATAGTTTAGCGATCTGGTCATTTTGTAATCCTATGTAATTGCAAGCGATAGAGCCCCGGGAGAAGCCGCATAGAATGACTTTTTTAGGATCCCCTCCGTATTTTTTGCAAATCCAAGGTATAGCTTTAAGGCAGTAATCGATTGTAGGCTTGGAAGTTCGGTTTTTTCTATCGCCCCACCAGGTTAATGATATGTCGTCTCCGGTCTCATTTAGATAAGGAAGACAAATCCAAATGAAACCTTTCCCAGCGGAAATCCCATAACCCATGTTACTACCTTCAGGACGTCCTGTACTGGTATCGCTGTAAGATCCAATATATTGATTGCCTGCATACTCCACTAATATTGGATAGCTTTTGCCTTGCTTCCAGTCATTTGGCAAATATACGACATGATAGACGGCGGTACTCTCATAACCCGGGAGGATTTGCTTAAACCTTTTACCAGATTTTGCGGGGCCTGTTTCTAATTTAGGAACAATTAGGTCTGGGTTGATTTCTCGAATATCTGGAGCCTCGGACTTTGCTAAGTTTAGAGAAACGAAAAAAAATAAAAGGCTTAATAATAAAGGTTTTATGCATTCCAATATCACAAGCGAGGAAGGATGCCTTTGTTCGAATTAGTATAAAAGCGGATTTTTTTGATATAAAATACCGGTTGCAATCATATTTGTTTATGATAGGTTCCCGCGCCCGCTTCTCTAGAGAGGGGCAATAATTATTTAATTTAAAGAAAATATGTCACAGCATCCCAGTCTCAAAACCGGAGGAGGCACCTCGGCCAAGCGCACGGTTCTCAAGCGATTCGAGCGGGTAGAATTGTTGCGTAAGCGTGGTGAATTCAAAGAAGGAGGTCGTATAACCGGCCTGAAAAAGACAAAGCCGGAGGAATAATCCGCCGGTTCTTCTTCTTTATTAATCTCCAGACCACCGCCCTTTTTTCCTAGCGGTGAAGATTCGTCTACAAAAATTCCTTTCAGAGGCTGGCGTCGCTTCGCGCCGGCAAGGCGAGAAACTTATTGTTGCAGGAAAAATTACTGTTGATGGCCAAGTGGTTCGTTTGCTTGGTACAAAAGTTGATCCCGCTAAGCATCAAATAGCAATCAATGGTAAATTAATTAGGGCTAAGGCTAAGAGGTTTTTAGCTTTAAATAAACCTCCTAAAATACTTTGTAC
>CESM01150190.1_pt1 | contig 13275 bp, 10 predicted proteins | sample 361421 | NCBI WGS metagenome assembly CESM01 (sample SAMEA2622219, study PRJEB7988) | marine metagenome | isolation source: saline water (ENVO:00002010), including | reverse complement strand
CAAGGTTGTTTTGCTCTGTGACGCCGATGTAGATGGAAGCCATATCCGGACCCTGTTATTGACGTTCTTTTGGCGTCAGATGAAGGACCTGGTGTTAGGGGGTCATATCTACATCGCCCAACCGCCTCTGTATTCCACAAAAGTAGGTAATGACACGGTGTATCTGAAAGACGACGCCATGAAATCAGACTTTCTTGCAGATAAACCCAACCATAAAAATGAATTCCAGCGCCTAAAAGGGTTAGGCGAAATGGATGCTGACGAGTTGTGGGAAACAACCATGAATCCTGAAACAAGAACGTTGCTTCAGGTCACGGTCGACGAGGCGTCAATAGCTGACAACATCTTCAGCGTCTTAATGGGTGAACACGTTGAAAGCCGAAAAGGGTTCATCCAAAACAACGCACATGACGTTCGATTTTTGGACATTTGAACAATATGGCTGACTTACCTTCATCCGATAACGGAAACACAGATGGCGAAAGCCACTTGTCGATAGAACCAATTGAAATCCAACAAGAAATGGAACAGTCATTTCTTGATTACGCAATGTCTGTCATCACAGCACGAGCTTTGCCTGATGCTCGGGATGGATTGAAACCCGTCCATAGAAGAATTTTGTGGTCCATGTTTTCGACTGGTATGCGTCCGGATAGGCCGCACAAAAAATGTGCGACGGTCGTAGGAGATGTGATCGGCAACTATCACCCCCATGGTGATAATGCCATCTACGAGGCGATGGTTCGGATGGGCCAAAAATTTAGCTTGGCAAACACGCTGATTGATCCGCATGGCAACTTTGGATCTCCTAGTGATCCACCAGCTGCCTATAGATACACCGAATGTCGACTTACCGAGCTGGCAATGCGAATGGTCGACAATATCGATGAAAATACTGTTGATTTAACAGCAACTTTTGACGGCTCAGGTGAAGAACCAGTTGTAATGCCAGCTCGTTTTCCAAATTTGCTGGTCAATGGGAGCCAAGGAATTGCAGTGGGAATGGCTACGAATATTCCCACACATAATTTGACTGAAGTTATCGACGCAACTCTCCACTTGATCGACAACCCAGAAGCCACAGTTGCTGATCTCATGGAATTTGTGCAAGGACCAGATTTTCCAACTGGCGGCTTGATCATGGGAAGAGCTGGCTCAACTAGTGCTCTGACGACAGGCCGCGGTTCCATACGAATAAGAGCCCAAGCCGAAATTGTTGAGGATGGGAAGAATACGCAGATAGTTGTTACTGAAATTCCGTATCAACAATCAGTTGAAAATATTGAACAGAAGATCGCCGATGCTGTTGATAGAAAAATCATCGAGGGTATCCGAGAGTTGCGCAACGAATCAGCTAAGGGCAAGACCAGGTTTGTCATCGAACTTAAACGGGATGCTCCGGCCAGCGTTGTTTTAAACAACCTCTATAAGCACACTCCGCTGCAAACAAGCTTTGCGGCAAACATGGTTGCGTTAATAGACGGAGTTCCCCGCACAATAAATCTCCGTGACGCGTTGAGCGCTTACGTAGAACATCAAATAGAGGTTGTAACACGACGCTCTGAATATCGACTCAACCAGGCGCAAGACCGAGCTCACATAGTTGAAGGTCTCCTCCGAGCCCTTGACCTTATTGATGAGATAATCACCCTTATTAGAGCCAGCGAAGACCGCTCTTCCGCTCTCGGTGAACTTCAGCTCGAACCTTTTTCATTTAGTGAGCGACAGGCCAACCATATCCTTGACATGCAATTGGGCCGGCTGACCAGATTGGGCCGAACACGGCTCGAAGAAGAATTAGAAGAACTCCAAGCTCGGATTAAAGAGCTCGAGGAAATTCTTAATAACGAGACTCAACTTCGAGCGGTCATAAAAGAAGAACTTACTGAAGTTAGAGAAGAACATGACACGCCCCGCCGCTCCCAAATTGTCTTCGACGAAGGAGACATGGAGGTCGAAGACTTAATCGACAACGAACCGGTAGTTATTACTCTGAGCAAAGGTGGCTATATCAAATCAGTTGCCGCAGATACGTTCCGCACCCAAGGACGCGGTGGTAGGGGAGTGCAGGGAGCACGCCTCAAGGACGATGACATTTTGGTTCGCGTATTGACAACGACCGCTCACTCATATCTTTTGTTCTTCACTAACCGAGGCAAGGTCTATCGACTTAAGGCCTATCAAGTTCCAATGATGGAACGGACAGCCCGAGGCACGGCAGTCGTTAATTTGCTCCAGTTAGAGCCTGACGAAGTCGTAGAGGCTGTCATCGACACCCAAGAATTTTTTGCTGATGAATTCCTACTTTTCGTCACGCGCAAAGGAGTTGTGAAGAAGACTGCTTTCTCTGAATATGACAAAAACCGCACTAATGGACTCATCGCAATAAACCTTCGCGATCAAGATGAGCTGGTTCGCGTCATCCAGGTACGAGAAAATGACGACGTTATTTTGGTTAGTAGCGCTGGGCAGGCGATCAGATTCGCTGGCGACCAAGTGCGACCCATGGGTAGGAGCGCTGCTGGCGTAAGAGGAATGAAATTACGAACTGACGATGTTGTCGTAGCTGCAGCAGCAACCTCTGAAGGTGATGAACGCTACTTATTGACTGTTACAGAGGGTGGCTACGGAAAACGTACTCCGATCGAGGCATATCCACGTAAGGGACGCGGGACAATGGGAGTTAAGGGCATAAAGCTGACCGAGGCGCGTGGTGCAGCGGTCATTGGTGCTCGGATGGTTGAACTAGAAGATGAAGTGATAATGGTTTCATCAGGGGGAGTACTGATTCGTACAGCTGTGTCAGAAATAGCAGAACAACGGCGTGACGCTACTGGAGTGAAAGTTATGAATGTCGGTGTCGACGAAACCGTCGCAGCTCTAGCTCCCGTGACGTTAGATCTTGATGAAATTGCTGTTCCTGAAACAACAAACTAACTGCCGCGCCCAGCTAAGGCTTGGCCTCCCGTACACTTCGACGCGTGGCTGATTTCGATCAACCAGACCCAAGTAACCCGCCTGCAGACGGTGTCGATGATGAAACTTTCGCGCGCGCGGTGGGCTTAGATCAGCAAGAAACTGGTCGTCGTACTCAACGTAAGCGTAAATCGATGGGTTTAAAATCAGATCAGGCTTCTAAGGAAGAAAGAAAGCGGCCTCGAGATAAGCCAGTGGTAAGACGTCCGCCGGCTGCTGAAAAACGTGACGATGAAAGTCAAATAATCGAAAGAGCTGAAGACACCGGAGTCGTTCCATTAGTTGAAAGAACAAGCCCGCCCATAGTTGATTCTCCTGTCAGCCAGCAAATGGAACAAATTCCGCCGGTGCCGGTGGAAAATAAACAACCAGTCCTTTTGCCTGACGAAGACCTTGGTTGGCTGCGAAGACGCCAAGCTCGGGTCCGGCGAACCCGACGGACGATCCGACACGTTGACCCATGGTCAGTCTTGAAGGTCTCAGTGCTTCTGTACGCGTGTTTATACGGGGCGACGGTAATAGCGGGCTACTTGCTCTGGACGGCCGCTGTGCAATCTGGAGTTATAACCAATATTGAATCGTTTATCGCTGAAGTTGGTTCTTACGAAGTGTGGGAGATTAATGGAGATGAAATTTTCCGGCGAGCAACAGTTATTGGAGCAGTGCTATTTGTAGCGGGCGTAGCTTTTAATGTCCTGCTCACCATCATCTTTAATCTCATCAGTGATCTTGTTGGGGGAGTCCGGGTTACCCTGCTGGAAGAGGATCAACCACCGTCTTAAATAGAATCACGTTGGTTACGCGGCTATAGCGCCGCTACTATCGGGCACTCGTTCGGGGCTATAGCTCAGTTGGTTAGAGCGCACCCCTGATAAGGGTGAGGTCGCTGGTTCGACTCCAGCTAGCCCCACGTTCCGAACAACACGAAGAACCTAACCTATGGCGAGGTTTTAAGCGGAGGTAGCGGTGCGAGCATTACGCCGAGCAATCTTGGCAATGGGAGTAGGAACAGTGGTGGCTGCCATCTTGCGACTTAGAGGATCTGGTGGTGTTCCCCCCCGCCAAGGCAAGTGGAGACAACTAAGCGGTCCGGATTTCCGCTGACGTGTCAACAGTTGCTGTTATCGGTTCTGGTGTTGTTGGTAGACGAGTCGCGCGTCAGTTAGCGGCTTCGGGTCTAGTTGACAGATTAATTCTCGGGTCTAGGCGGCCTCAGCGAATGCATGGTTTTGTTCGGCAATTGATGGATGTGGATATTGAAGTTATTGCTCCTGGGCCTCTTCCAACAGCAGACGTAACTGTGTTGGCGCAGCCGCCAGGAGGGCATACAGAACTTGCTGAAGAGGCTCTTGGCAATGGATCCCACGTCGTTTCATTATCGGACGCGCTAAATGATGTGGAAGGGCTCCTAAAACTTGAAGAATTAGCTGCGAAAGCTGATCGCTCAGTGATTGTTGGAGCAGCATTTTCGCCCGGTTTAAGTTGTTTGTTAGCACGCCATGGTGCAAAACAATTTGATCGCGTCGATGAAGTACACGTCGCGCGGATGGGTACAGGCGGGCCTTCATGTCAACGGCAACTTCATCATGCAAGAACCCAGGAAGCAGTCGAATGGCGCAATAGTGGTTGGGTAAAACGACCAAGCGGAACTGGACGAGAACTTGTGTGGTTCCCCGACCCACTAGGAGCGAGCGATTGCTACAGGGCAGCGCTCGTCGACCCTTTGCTTTTATCCGCAAGCTTTCCTGAAGCTGATCGAATTACAGCCAAAGTGGCTGCTACTAGGCGAGATCGGCTAACTGCTTGGCTTCCAATGATGAGACGGCCTCATAAAGATGGAGGGCCAGGAGCAGTTCGTATTGAAATACGTGGCATCCAAGATTCAGTTCAGACGACAGAAGTGTTGGGAGCTATAGACCACCCGTCATCTGTCGCAGGAGCGGTTTCAGCTATCGCTGCTGAATGGTCATTATTAGGGGTATTGCCGCCGGGAGCTTGGAGTTTAGGAATGTTGGATAACCCGCTTCCATGGCTTCAGGAACTCGAGAATCGAGGAATTTCAGCTGCTGTCTACGAGGGTATTTCAGGTACCTAGTAGCAAATTAGGAATAAGAGGATTGTTACCCAAGTGCTCGAACTTTTTAGAAATAAATCAATACTTATATTTTCGGGTTAACTGGAGAAACTGATGTTTGCTGCAATCCCAAGCCCGTCGACTAACTCCATACAAGTAGGGGCTCTTGAATTGCGTGCCTATGGGTTGATGATTGCGATTGGTGCATTGATTGCAGTCTGGATAAGTAGTCGTCGTTATGAGGCTTCCGGTGGTGATCCTGCGATGGTGCATCGGATGGCTACGTGGGCTATTCCCGCTGGGATAGTAGGGGGACGTCTTTATCACGTGGCTACTGACTTCAGCCGGTTCCAAAGTCAGTGGGTGGAGATACCCAAAATCTGGAAAGGAGGGCTTGGAATATGGGGGGCAGTTGCTGGAGCAACGCTCGCTGGATGGTGGGTAGTGCGGCGAGAAGACGGTGATGTACCTGCAATGTTTGATGCCACAGCGGTCGGAATCCCGGTTGCCCAGGCAATTGGGCGACTTGGAAATTGGTTTAATCAAGAATTATTTGGAAGACCAACAGACTTGCTCTGGGGACTGAAAATTGATCTTGAACATCGCCCCCTCCAATATGTGGATTCGGAAACGTTTCACCCAACGTTCCTGTATGAAGGTTTATGGAACCTAGGTGTCGCAGGATTCGTTGCGATGGTGACTCCTAAGCTATTTCCGCAACTGAAACAGGGTTACAGCTGGGCAATTTATGTAGCGGGGTACACACTTGGGAGACTCTGGATTGAGTTACTGCGGGCTGATAACGCGACAGAGATCTTTGGAATACGAGTCAATGTGTGGACTTCCATCGTTGTTTTGCTCGTAGCAATAGCAATTGTGATGAAGGGTCTTCGAAACGAACCGACTAATGGTCATCGAAAATCGTCAGAAAGTGTTCCACACTGAAGTGGGAGGCCCCATAGCGGCCGAATCACCTTGACCCACAGAGATGGCCCCCACAATGCGGATAGTAGTTACCGGTTACGGAGTAGATGTTTCTGAGTCCCCCTTACGTTCGCAGATAGCCGAACCACTCAGATTTTTGGGACACGAAGTTATTGCAGTGGCGCCCACAAGTGCAGCAATCAAATGGGGGTTAAATCGTTATTGCCCCGAAATGCTGGTTGTCGTTCCCGCCGCAGGTGTTCCTGACAGGAATGAAATTCGTATGTTGACGGCCGCTTCAGAAACTGTCGCCGTCTGTTTGCATACCGGACCATCGTTGCAGGGTGCGACAACGGATTTAAGCGTGCTTGATGATGACTTACGGGAATATGACTTGGTTGCAGTGCCTGATCTTCAGACCTTTGACGAATACGAAGATCTAGGCACATTTCGACTTTCGTTATTAGAACCTGCGGTTCACCCACCCGCACTTATGAATTTCGTTCCCTCTGAACGACGAGGAATTGTTGTGGTGGGCGATTCAGATCCAGGAAATATCGACGTAGTTCTGAATATCGACCACCTTGATGATGTCGTTGTAATGGGAGAAGGGTGGACCGACTTACCGCTTGAAGTGTCAACAGTTGACAACTTGCCGTTGCCAGAACGCGCGACATTGTTTGCGGGGGCACATTTGTTAGTTGAATTACCGGCCTCGTTAGCTCATCAATCAGCGGTAAAGAAATCAGTTTTCGAATTAGGTCTTTCCACGGCCGTTTACGAAGCGGCGGTCGTAGGAACACCTTCTTTGGTTCAAGCTAGACCTGCAGTCGAGCATGTCTTGGAGCCTGGGCAAGAAATTATTACCTTCCAATCAACTAGCGACCTAGGACAACTAATCCCGCTCCTGCTAGCGGATCATCAGGAGACCACCGAAATTGGAGAAGCAGCATGGTCTCGAGTTACTGCCGACCATACATGGGCCCAACGGTGGCGTTCCTTTTTAGAGCCTTGGGTCGATGACGTGGAGGTCGATCGAGCCGAAGAAGTTAGCTACCTCGGCGAGGTTCAGGTCTTGAGTCAGGCTGGATAACCCAGGCCGACTGTTCTAGCGGTCCTCCATGAGCTGGACGAAGCGTTCTGGTGAAATGTTTCCTCCGGACAAAATGACTCCGATTCGATTGCCGGATGGTCGCACCGCCCCCGACAAAAGGGCTGCTAGAGCGCTCGCCCCGCTTGGTTCAACTACCTGGTTTTGGTATCGAAATAAATAGTCCATTGCGTTGAGAATTTGACTATCGGTAACAGTCACAATTTCTTCCACATGTTGCTGCATCACAGCGAAAGTGTGAGCGCCAGGCGAAGTAGTTTGCTGTCCATCAGCAATCGTGTCAGGCACTTCAATTTCAATGATTCTCCCTTCGCGAAGAGATAACTGAACATCGTTACCTAATTCTGGTTCAACGCCCACAATTTGACAGTTCGGGTTTTCTCGATGCGCTGCCAACGCACTTCCAGAAATCAGTCCGCCACCCCCAACTGAAATAATTAGCTGATCCAACGGTCCTGAGTCTTCAAATAATTCTTGGACACAAGTTGATTGACCGGCAATCACATCAGGATGATCAAATGGGGGTACCAGACTCAAATTTCTTTCCAGCACTATCTCCGCTGCGATGTCCTCGCGGCGTTGGGTGTAACGGTCATAACTAATGACCTCAGCGCCGTAGCTTTCGGTGGCATCGCGCTTTGATTGTGGGGCGTCAGTAGGCATCACAATGATTGCTGGAATCTCAAATAGTTGAGCAGCGCGAGCCACTGCTTGGGCATGGTTACCGGAAGAATAAGAAATAACGCCTCGTTGGCGAACAGAGCTTGAAATTGCCGCAACCGCATTAAAGGCGCCGCGGAATTTAAACGCACCAGTTCGTTGCAGATGCTCAGCCTTCAAATGAATTTCTGCGCCGACACGCTCATCTAGCAAACGCGAACGCAAGACTGGCGTTCTTCTCACGACACCATCAAGCCGCGCTGAGGCTGCTTCAAGATCTATGTCAGAGGACACTCGAACCTCCGCACCAAGACTTCATGAAAAACAATCAAAAAGTTCTTGTATGGCGTGCATTTGTCCGCCGCTCGTACTGGAAGGAACAAGGATTGGAGTCTTGCAACCCTGGTCAAACCATTCTTCGACACCTTGACGCACTTCGTCTTGAGATCCGTAAAGAGTTGCGTTCGATAGCCATTCATCAGACATGCATGTCAGAACACGGTCACGATCACCCGCTTCAAGAGCAGCTTCTATACCTTCCATCTCTTCGGTGTAACCCGCCTGTTTCCAATAGTTTCGATAGTTCGGCAGAGCTACGTAACCCTGGAGAGTCTTTCTGTTTCTCTCGGCACCGGCGTTTCGATCGTCATCGATCACTGTCGGAATCATGTTGCCAATAAAGAAATCGCTTCCCTGAACGTCTTCAGGTATGTCAGCAACTGAATTGTTGAAATCGTTACGACTGGCATTAGCCCACACAGCGCCAGCGCCTATTTCAACTGAAAGTTCAACCATTTTTCGCCTCAGAGTGGCTAAAACAATTGGAGGTAGCTCGCCGTGATGTTCGGCAGCCCGCTCCATAGCCGCAACGTAATCTCGGATATCGCCTAAAGGTTTTCCGGGAGTAATTCCTAAACGTTGATGAACTGGACCATGAGTCACACCTATTCCCAAGCGGAATCGTCCGTTACTGACTTCATGAATAAAAGCAGCTGTTGCTGCAAGGTCTTCAGGGTTTCTGAAATAAATAGGTTGGACTGAAGTACCGAAAGTTATTTCGTTAGTTGCAGAAGCGATTGCCTGACACAGGGCTACGCAGTCCCCCATGGAAGGGCAGTAAATGCCTGTAAAACCGCGGCGCTCGATTTCGGCGGCTACATCGAGTGTTTGTTGACGTCGGCCATTAACAGCAGCCAACGAAATAGCGGGCATATTCATTAGGTGTCCCTCCTGAAGAGATTCGCTTAGTTGTAGCGAGTTTCAATACCTTGATCATGCCCGCAAAATCGATTGTTTGCTTGAGTCGTAGTCCGGGTGTTACTTCGGTACCCTCTGAGAGTTATTGGGGCTGTAGCTCAGTTGGCTAGAGCACCTGCTTTGCAAGCAGGGGGTCGTCGGTTCGATTCCGATCAGCTCCACAAACAAAAACCCTGGAAACAGGCTTCAACCACAACCCTCTAACAAGACAGGGGGTTGTGTTTTTAGTTATGAGTACAAGAGAGTCTTTGTAACGATGAGTGGTGCACTCATCGTTTTGCCAACCTAATTATTAGTCGTCAGCTGCGCGGAAGGTCTGACCACGGTAATTCACGTTGCTCTTTCTCCCCAGGCTCTCGGGGTAGACCCAGCACTCTTTCGCCCACAATATTTCGCTGAACTTCGTCACTCCCACCCGCAATAGATTGAGCAGGAGTAAACATTGAATACGCGTGAAAGAGACCATCGGTTGGAGCGTCTTCTCCGTACAACATCCCATACGGCCCCATTGCTTCTAAGCCCACATCACGAATTTCACGGCCCATGTCAGAACCGAGAAGCTTGAGTGTGGAAACCTCAGGACCTGGCTGACCACCGGCCTTGATCTTCGCTGCCGCCCGCATACCAGACCATCGAGCAGATCTTCGCATCTCAAGAATTCTCGCCAATCTCTGGCGCGTCCCCGGGTCAGTCGCAGCATCGAATTGTGATGTCACATCATCAAGGACTTTGGATACTCCACCGCTTAAGGCAAGAGAAAATCCATCATTCTTAGATGAAATACTTGTGCTGTGATCGCGAACGCTCATATCTAGATCAACTGCACCAAAAGCTGCTGTTTCTCCCATTCCTGCATTATCAGGATCACGTTCATGGGACAGCGTTGTCATAGCAACGCGCCAACCATCACCTAAATCTCCCAGGCGGTCATCTTCGGCAATTCGGGCATCGTTCAGGAAAACTTCATTAAATGCGGCATCCCCGGTCATTTCGCGCAGCGGCCGAACATCCACACCCTCTTGTTCCATATCGATAAGGAAATAAGTAATCCCTCGATGTTTGGGTTTTTCGGGGTCTGTTCGAGCTATAAGAATTCCGTATTTCGCCCATTGCGCGCCTGAGTTCCAAACTTTTTGGCCATTAACTACCCATTCTTCGCCATCACGAATGGCTTTCGTAGATAACCCAGCCATGTCCGAACCAGCACCTGGTTCCGAAAAAAGTTGGCACCAAATGTCCTGGCCATTAACTATTCGAGGCAGATACTTTGCCTGTTGCTGTTGAGTTCCGTAGTGCATGATGGTCGGTGCCGCTAAAAAGGTTGCAACACCATTCGGTGGGCCAAAAGCGCCAGCTTCACGCCGGGCTTGAATCGCAGCTTTAGTCGGACCAGACGACAGACCTCGGCCGCCGAATCCCTCTGGCCAAGATGGGAAAGCCCAACCGGCGTCTGCCAGAAGTTGCCACCAAACACCTAGCGGCATATCAGGATCCCAATGCTCAGCGAACCATTGCGCTGCATCTATTTTCACAGCTTCTGGATTGTTTAAGTTCACGAAACCATCTTAAGAGAGGGTGACCTCAGAGAATTATTTTTCCGATCAAGACCTACATCTGTATGTACGACTAACTGCAAAGAGCAAAATAACTCAGAACTACTGATCACCAATTAGATGGTGCCGAACATCAACTAGGAGGTATAAACCCTGTTCCAACTACGCTCATGGTGTGTCCAAAGCCAAGTTTCATCTCCACCCTCATCATCACGTCGGCGCTGTTGATCCAAGAATCTTCGGCGGATTTCTTGAACATATGGGGCGTGCCGTCTACGAAGGCATCTATGACCCAACATCTGCCCACGCTGATGAGTATGGGTGTAGGTCAGACGTCCTGTCTGCCCTAGATGAACTTGATTTCACCGTCATGCGTTACCCAGGGGGCAACTTCGTTTCGAATTACCACTGGCGAGATGGAGTTGGCCCCGTTCAAGAGAGACCCACTCGCCGGGACTTGGCATGGGGAACGATCGAACCAAACACTTTTGGTACCAACGAGTTTTTATCTTTGTGCGAGCGAACTGGGTGGTCTCCGATGTTTGCTGTGAACCTAGGAACAGGATCTCCGGAGGAAGCTGCAGATTGGGTCGAGTACACCAATGGCCAATTGGCAACAGACATCACTAAGCAACGCGAACTCGATCAATCGTCAAATACATCAAAGGTTCCGCTGTGGTGTCTCGGGAACGAAATGGATGGGCCCTGGCAAATTGGTCACATGTCCGCGTCCGAATATGGGAGTAAAGCTCGTCAGGCAGCTCACATGATGAAACTTGTCGATCCGTCGATTGAACTGGTGGTGTCGGGGACGTCCTTGCCCGATAACTCGACCTACCTCAACTGGGACCGAGAAGCCCTAGAAGCTGTTGGCGGATTCGCCGACTATTTATCTACTCATAGATACATAGACAACTACTCCGGTGACACCGCAGCGTTTTTGACCTCTGGCGCCGCGATTGATCAACAGATAGCGGAAATCGACTCGGTGTGTCGTTACGTCGCAGGTAAACGGCGCTCATCGAGGCGGCCTTTTATAGCGTTTGATGAATGGAATGTTTGGTATCGCACTCGGAATAGAGACGGCATGTGGGCTGACGGAAATTTCCCTGCTCACCTAGTCGAGGAGGTGTACGACCTCCAAGACGCACTTGTTTGTGCACAGTTTTTGATGAGTTTCATCCGAAATGCCGACGTGGTGAAAATTGCCAATATCGCCCAGATTGTGAATGTCATAGCACCCGTCCTTACCGATGGTGATCGTTTGCTGCGACAAACCATTTTTGAGGCATTGGCAATGTTTGTGAATCGTCGAGAAGGTCGGGCACTTCATCTGGGTTATGAAGGGTTGACGGTGGGGTCACCTGATTTCGGAGATGTCGCAATGGTGGATGGGGCAGCCATACTGAGCGACAACGGAGAGTTGCACGTCTATGCAGTGAACCGCTCAGTTGATGGCGCCGTTGACTTAGAAATTAATCTGTCTGGGGCACATCTCCACGTTGTTTCTAGTGAGATCTTGCATCATCCAACCCCATCAACACAGAACACTTGGGAGAACCCGCATGCTGTGCAGCGGAGTGCGTTTGAAACGTCAGACGATGCTGCCCCTTTGGTGCAACTCCCTCCGCACAGCTTCTTCGCTGCCACGTTCAAAGTGACGTGAAAAGACCAGTCTTACGATGGTTGGTTGTGCGTCATTGAGCTTTGGGTAGAACAATGAATACGAACGCTATGTAGTGAAGTGATGCAGCTGCCACCGTGAACGTGTGAAATATTTCGTGAAAACCAAACTTGTGTGGCCAAGGGTTAGGTCTTTGGGTAGCAAATATCACAGCGCCAGCCGTGTACAACATTCCCCCGGAAAGAAAAAGGATGAACCCGACAACTCCAAGTTGTTGCCAAGCATCCTTGATGACCGCGAGCAGACACCAGCCGACGATTAAATACGGGGCCGCGACAACCCATTGGGGGGAGTGAGAGAATCGGATGCGTATTAACGCGCCCAACAAGGCGCCGCTCCACACCATGGCTAGTACCAGCTTCGCGGCCCAAGGGGACAGTACGAAGACTGCCACGGGCGTGTAGGTCGCTGCGATAGCGAGGAAAATTGTCACGTGATCAAACTTTTGGAGTCGTCGATGGTTGACGGCCCCCCAATTGACTCGGTGATACAACGCCGATACTCCAAATAAAGCAACTATCGCCAGTGTGTAAAGAGCTGTGACCAGTCGGGGCCATACTCCTGGGGCCGAGACAACCACAATTGGGGCGAGTGTGATTGAAGCTACAAAAGCAGCCCGATGTGATACTCCCCGAAATAGAGGTTTGGTATCAGTGGTGGTCAATGGTGATCCGTGAAGTTGTTAGTTGGGTGGTTACGGATATTGGGTGGTTTGCCATTAGATAGGAAGTCCATAGTTCGTGGCGTGGTTCAATTTCGGAACTTCCGAATAGAGGAACCTCATCCTATGGCGTGGAATTAAGGGCGTTGGGCCTTAGCGTCTTTCAACGGATCGGTCTATGAATATCTCTCAACATTTCCTTTATAAGTGGCAACTATTAGCGCTGGCAAGCTGGTTACGGTGCGGTCGTCGCGGCATTATCGAGGCGGTTACTGGGGCCGGGAAAACAAATGTTGCCCTTCAGGCTGCAGCTGACGCCCACAGACGAGGTCTGTTTGTGTTGGTCGTCGTTCCCAGCCGTGTCCTTATGGAGCA
>CESM01063144.1_pt1 | contig 13294 bp, 13 predicted proteins | sample 361421 | NCBI WGS metagenome assembly CESM01 (sample SAMEA2622219, study PRJEB7988) | marine metagenome | isolation source: saline water (ENVO:00002010), including | reverse complement strand
AGTGCTATCTTCCTCGTAGAACTTTCCTGACCAATACCCTGTATATGGAGAATTAGGATTAGTTTCTTCTTCCTCCTTTTTACAAGAATTGAAAAGAAATGGCAAACAAAATAATATAAGTAGTATTTTTTTCATTTTTTATATTTTAATTTTATTAACTCTTCTTTCGTGTCTTCCACCTTCGAAATCTGTATTTAAAAAAACTCTTACTATTTCTTCTACTTCTTCCCATTGTAAGTGTCTTGCTGGCATTGTAAGAACGTTAGCATTATTGTGAAGTCTTGCTTGTTCTGCAATATGATTATTCCAACATAATGCTGCTCTTATTTCTTGGTGTTTGTTTGCACTCATATTAATTCCATTTCCTGTTCCACAAAATTGTATTCCTATTTCATTATCACCATTCTTTATGCTTTCTGCTAATCTGTGTGCAAAGTCTGGATAGTCTACGCTATCTTTTGAATTACATCCATAATCCCTTACTTCATTATTATTATCTTGTAAATACTTTTTTAATTTTTCTTTGTAATCAAACCCTGCATGATCACATGCTATTCCTATTTTCATTTTTTTTTAATTTTAATAACTTTTTATTATTTTTTTTTATCTAGTATTTTTTTAATTTTAATAACTTTTTAACTTTCTTTTATGTTTATAACTTGTTTATTTAAAAACACAACTATTTGTTATTATTTAATAAAAAAATTTATTATCTCTTTTGTTTATAATTAAGCGTCTATTTTATTATTATTTTATATCAACTTATAAGTATATTTACTAACTTTTTTTTCTGTAAAATTAAATTTATTTATTAAACTTTTGGTTGTTTTTTATAAATTAACAATACATTATATTTTGTTTATTACTTATTTAATTTATTCATTATCAGTAGTTATCTTTATTTTAATTTATTAATAAATTGTTTATTTTTTTTAATAACTAATATAAACAAATAATAAAAAATTATTTTTTAACATTATTAACATACAATATATAAATACATAATTTTATTTAAATTATTAAAAACACAATAGATATATGATATTAAAATATATGAATAACATATTTTATAACTTCAAAAAAAAGTGTAATTTCACAACTTAAATAAAAAATTAAAGATTATGAAAAAATATTTATTATTAGTTATGGTATTGTTTAGTGTTAATGTATTTTCTCAAAATTCAGGAGGACCAGGTCCTTATGGGTATACTTGGTTTAATAGTGATGATGCTAATCAACCAGCTGTTTATAATTGGATAGACATAGAAGCTCCTGAAAATTATGTTGATGGTTTAGGAGACGATAATATAGTAGGACCTTTTAATGTTGCTCCAGCATTTAATTATTACTGGTATACAGTAGATAAAATATGGATTGGATCAAATGGATATGTAGGTTTCAAACCCGTTCAAATATCTTCTCCATATCCTTCAATGCCAACAAATTCATATGCTAAAAATAATTTCATTGCAGGATTCATGTGTGATTTAAACTTTGCACCAGACACAATAACAATTTCACCAGGTGGAACAACACCTAATCCAGCAAGATGTTATTTTGATGATAATCCAAGTCAAACAGTAATATCTTATGTTAATGTTCCTTTTTGGACAGATCCAAACACAAGTCCACAACAACAAGAATGGGCGGGATATAATACGTTTCAAATAGTTTTAAATAAAAATGATTCAACGATAAATATTAATTATAAAGATAGAGATGTATCTGTTTTAACAAATAACAGTGATATAGAAGTAGGAATTCAATCAAAAGTTGGTTCATATGGAATACAACATACAACAGGTATGTATTTTGATGTTTTTTCACCAAATACAGGGATGCCAAACGCATTAAGATTTGAAGCTCCAACAAACCCAAGTTCAATATCAGATGTTGCAGTTAATTGGAATGATAACATGAAAAATAAAGGAAAATTTTTATCAGCAGACGGAGGAGCGTATACGTTAAAAACAAACATAAAAAATGAGGGAAATACATTATTTCCAGGAGCAACAGTTATAGCAAACCTTTCTCCACAATTTTCACCACCAGCAGTAAGTAATAACGCTACATTAAGTAATTTAAATGCAGGTGCAGATACAACATTTATTTTAACAAACACTTTTCAACCATCTTCTTCAGTATTAGGACCTCATACATTTTTAACAATGTTATCAGGAGCAACTGGAGATATGGATCCAACTAACAATACTTTAGAACAAGAGATAGTAGTAGTAGACACAACTTCAAATGTTATTAATCTAACATATGCTCATACAGCAGGAGGAGGAAGTATTAATTGGTCAGGGGGAAATGGAGGAATAGCCGTTTACTTTGAGCCACCATTTTATCCTGCAGTTATAAGAAACACAAACTTTTTTATAGAGAGTAATGCAGGTCTAGCAAGCTTCGATGCTAAAATATATAAGGATGATGGAACTAATGGTTCGCCAGGAACATTAATAGATTCGGTTACGGTACCTGCAGCGCAAATATTAGCACCAGGAAACAATATGGTTGCCTGTGCATCACCAGACACAATTTTCAGCGGAGGGGTATATGTTTTATGGTATATGGGGGCAGCAGGGATAGCCCTTGGAAAAGATGTTACTCCTCCAATATCTGGACAAACATATGAGGTTTTAAGTAATTTCTGGTCTACGTATAGAGATGTTGAAAATGATGATTTTTTTATATCAATAGACATAGAAAAATTACCTTTTGCTGATGATATAGGTGTTAGCAATATAATTAGCCCAGCAAACAATAGCACATTAGGAACAAGCACAGATGTTACGGTACTAATACAAAACTTTGGAACTAACCCAGCATCAAATTTTGATGTTAATTATCAGTTTAATTCAGGAACAATTATAACAGAGACAGTTACATCACAAGTTGCCCCTGGAGGAGTTTTGTCGTATACATTTACAACACAGGTTGGGCCAATGTTGGTAGGATCTCCTTCCGCCCAATTGTGCGCATGGACATCTTACACGGCTGACCCAAACCCAACTAACAATCAGTATTGTAACACGTTAAACGCGCCAACAACAGGAGTTTATGAAGGAGCATTATATAATATAAAAACATATCCAAACCCAACAAATGGAAAAATCTATTTTGAAAACTTACCTAAAGAAGAGGTTTCTTTAGAAATAATTGATGTTAGAGGAAAAATAGTTTATAAAGCAGAAAAGTTAATAGGTAAAGCAATAAACATATCTTCTATTAATAGTGGGGTATATCAAATAAAGATAGAAGGAAGAAATTGGATTTGGAAAGAAAGATTAATCAAACAATAACAAAATCAAGCTGCCTGTTTTCAAACGCAACTGCCTTTACTTTGACACGAACACTTTGCCCTAATTGGTACATAATATTTGTTTTATGACCTTTTAGGGCAAAACTTTCTTCATCAAAAACAAAATAATCCCCCTTTAAGGAGTTTATCTTAACAAGACCCTCGCAACGACTTTCTTTTAACTCAACATACAAACCCCAAGAGGTAACTCCAGAAATAACACCATCAAAACACTTACCAATACAAGGCTTAAGATATTTTACATGCATATATTTTACCGAATCTCTTTCGGCCATTGTTGCACGCTTTTCCATTTCAGAAGAGTGCTTACAAATCTCCTCTAAATCAGTTTCTTTTCTGGAGCGGCTATTGTTTAAATAATGCTCTAAAAGACGATGAATTATTAAATCAGGATATCTTCTAATAGGTGAAGTGAAGTGACTATAGAATGAAAATCCTAACCCATAATGACCGATGTTTTTTGTGCTGTAAATAGCTTTTGACATTGACCGCACAATTAATTTTTCAAGCAAAAACTGCTCTTTTTTACCTTGTATTTTTTTTTGTAGACTACTTAAAGAGCTAACCAAATCTTTTTTTGAAGACCGGCTAATTGTGTAACCAAAAGTTTTAACCAAACTAGAAAGAGAATCTATCCTATCAGAAACAGGCTCGTCATGAACACGGTAAATAAAAGAGGAGGCGTTATTTTTGTTATGACTAGCAACAAATGAAGCCACACTTTTATTTGCTAATAACATAAACTCTTCTATCAAATGGTTGGTGCTTAAGACAGGTTTTTTAAACACCGAAATAGGATTGTTTTCTTTGTCTAAAACAAACTTCACTTCTGAATTTTCAAATGACAAGGCGCCAGAAGAAACCCTAATCGCCCTTAATTTTTTAGCAATCTTGTCAAGTATTAAAAGCTGTTTGTGGTAAACACCACTTTTTTTATCAATTGAATCTTGAGCGGTTGAATATGTAAACCGTTTGTTTGAGTGGATAATAGTTTTTTTAAAATCCACACTAGTTAAATTAGCATTTTCATCCATTACAAACAAAACAGAATAACAAAGCCGATCTTCATTAGGTTTTAAAGAACAGATTTCGTTAGAAATAATTTCAGGAAGCATGGGAATTACTCTATCTACTAAATACACAGAACAAGACCTTTTTCTAGCCTCGCTATCTAAAACACCCCCCTCTTTAACAAAATGAGAAACATCCGCAATATGAACACCTATTTCCCAAAGCTTTTCACCTACACATCTAACAGACAAAGCATCATCAAAATCTTTTGCGTCATCAGGATCAATAGTAAAGGTGTCTACCCCCCTTAAGTCAAGCCTGTTTTTTATGTCATCCTTAGAAATATTGCTTGGAACCGATTTAGACGCAGCAATAACTTTCTTACTAAAAGCAGGGGCTAAATCATATTCATACAAAATAGAATTTATTTCAGTGTTATGCTCTTTAATATCACCAATAACAGAAAGAATTTTTCCGGTAGGGTTTTTTTGATTTTCAGACCAATCAACAACTTTCACTAACAGCTTCTTTTCAAGAAAATCTTTTTTAACAAATTTATTTGGAATATAAATGTCAAAAGGAACTTTTCTGTTGTCAGGAATAAAGAAAGAATACCGCGAACTACTTTGAAGAACACCTACAAAAGTGTCTTTAATTCGTTTTGTTACAGACAAAACCTCACCCTTTTTTCTCCCTCTTTTTTTAGGAAATATAAGAACAGTAACTCGGTCACCAATAAAAGCAAACTGGCTATATTCAAAATCTACAAATACTTCTTGAAAGTCTTCGGTTTTCAAAAACAAACCCTTTTGGTTTAAAGAAATAACGGTTGCAGATGTTGTTAAGGTTTTTTCAACTAATTTATACTTGCCTCTTTTCACCTCCTTGATGCTACCAGTGTTTTCTAAAGAAATTAAAACACCAATTATTGTAGATTTAACAGCAGGATTTTGTATGCCGGATATACGATAAAGCTGTTTATAATTGTAGTTTTTTACAGGATTAGACCTAAAAATGCTTAAGATCAAATCAGACAACTCTCCCTTTGTATATTTTTTTGATTTAAAAGTAGTGTTTTTTCTTTTCTTCATAGAAGCTATTGTGTGTGGCTAAAATAATGTTAATTTTGTTTGCAAATGAAGCAATTAAAAATACTAATGCTAATACCTTTGTTAGCAGCAATGTTCTTTTCGTGCAAAACAAAGAAAGAATGCCCCACCTATGAAGAGCCATCTAGCAAAAAAGAACAGAAAGAAGGAACACAATACAAGCTTATACTTCTGAAAGATGGAAAGAAAGTAGGAACAAGCGTAAAAAAGAGAAATAAAAAAGCAAAACAAAAGCTTTTCAAAAAGAAGGTTTTGCAATAGAAACTCTTAATCAAGATAAATTTAAAAACATAATTAAATCTTCGCAACTAATTTAATACAAACAACGTATAATGAGATAGAATTAAGCGAGTATAAGCTTAATAAAACCAAGAAAATTTTATTACAAAACAAGAGGTTTTTTATAAATACTAGTTAAGAAAACAAAACGACAAAATAAAAAATATTGGTTAATACTAAAAACCCCACTTTATATCGGTGGGGTTTTTATTTATAAAAGCTAGAGATTTATAAAGAGAATAACAATAGAAAAAGGCGCCTACTAATGTAAGCGCCTTTTCTTTTGCTCCCCCTCTTGGACTCGAACCAAGGACCCTCTGATTAACAGTCAGATGCTCTAACCAACTGAGCTAAGGAGGAATAACATTAAAAAATGGTTTGCAATATTACCATAAAGCTACTAATTATGCAATATATTTGCAAAAAAACAAAATGAGCATTTTAATAGTAGGAACTGTAGCTTTTGATGCTATAGAAACACCATTTGGAAAAACAGATAAAATAGTTGGAGGAGCAGCAACATATATAGGGCTTTCAGCATCTTATTTTTACTCTAAACTAAATCTAGTATCTGTAGTTGGGGACGACTTCCCATCACAAGCAATAAAGATGTTAGAAAATCATAATGTAGACACAAAAGGATTGCAGATAAAGCAAGGAGAGAAAACATTTTTCTGGTCTGGAAAATATCATAATGATATGAATAGTAGAGACACGCTGGAAACGCAATTGAATGTATTAGAATCTTTTGACCCAATTGTTCCTGATGAATATCAAAACTCTGAATTTTTAATGTTAGGGAATCTTATGCCGTCTGTTCAAAAAAGAGTTTTGGAACAAATGAAAAAAAGACCTAAACTAATTGTTTTAGACACCATGAATTTTTGGATGGACCACTTTTTAGAAGATTTGTTAGACGCATTAAAAGAAGTGGATGTTCTTACAATTAATGATGAAGAGGCGCGTCAATTATCTGGAGAATACTCTCTAGTAAAAGCAGCTAAAGCAATACAAAAAATGGGACCCAAATACATTGTTATAAAAAAGGGAGAGCATGGAGCGCTATTATTTAAAAATGAAGAGGTGTTTTTTGCACCAGCACTACCTTTAGAAGAAGTGTTTGACCCAACAGGCGCAGGAGATAGTTTTGCTGGAGGATTTATAGGTTATTTAGCCAAAACAAACGACATATCATTTGAAAATATGAAAAGAGCAGTAATTTACGGCTCATCAATGGCATCATTTTGTGTAGAAAAGTTTGGAACCGAAAGATTAAACAATATTCATGAAGACGATGTTAAAAAGAGGCTTCAGAGATTTGTTAATTTATCAAGATTTAACATTTAAACACCTTAAAATAAAGTGTTTTTATTAGACACATTGTTTTCATACCACTCATCAACAAAGAGATTTTCAGATTCAGCCGCTTTAACAGCTAAAAAATCACACCGTTCATTTTCTTTGTTATCAGAGTGCCCCTTTATCCAAACAAGCTTAACAAAATGTTTTCTGTAAATCTTCAGAAAACGGATCCATAAATCAGGATTTTTTTTATTTCCAAAATTCTTTTTTTCCCAATTAAAAACCCATTTATTTTCAACGGCATTAACCACATACTTTGAATCTGAATAAACAATAACCTCAGTTTTTATATTTTTTAAAGATTCTAATCCCACAATAACACTTAACAGCTCCATTCGATTATTTGTAGTTAACCTAAACCCTTGAGACAATTCTTTTCTGTAATCACCACTTAAAAGCACTAACCCGTAACCCCCATTACCAGGATTACCTTTTGCTGCCCCATCTGTATAAAGTGTTACCATTTTAACTTTTAGCTATTATATTTTCAATTATTTTTGGATAAAAGTCAAGCTCTAATTGATTAATTTTTTTCGAAAGGCTTTCTATTGATTCATCTATATCTACACAGCACTTTTTTTGAAAAATAATTTCACCATCATCATATTTATTATTTACATAATGTATTGTAATTCCAGATTCTAAATCATTATTTTCTAATACAGCACTATGCACATGTTTCCCATACATACCCTTTCCCCCATATTTTGGAAGAAGCGCTGGGTGTAGATTAATTATTTTATTAGGATAATTAAGGAGTATATTTTCAGGCACTTTAAGTAAAAAACCAGCTAAAGCAATAAAATCAACACTGTGTTTTTTTAATATATTTTCCAAGTTATAAAAAGTTTTGTCCCCTTTTTGCGTAAATATAAACATAGGAATATTTAAATTTTTAGCTCGTTTAACAACATAAGCATCTTTATTGTTACAACAGATTAAGACCACGTTAACACTAGAAGAGTTTTTAAAAAAATTAAAAATATTTTCTGCATTTGAGCCATTCCCAGAAGCTAATATTGCTATATTTTTTACCATTTAAAAAATTTTATCAAAAATACTATAAACAATTCGATGTTAAAATAGAAAATACTAAAGTTTGCAATTTCTTTAATTAATGTATTTCTTTGCACCATATTAATTTAAAACATTTTGATATGTCAGATGTAAACACAAAAGTAAAAGCAATAATTGTTGACAAACTTGGAGTTGACGAAAACGAGGTAACAAATGACGCAAGTTTTACAAATGATCTTGGAGCAGACTCGTTAGACACCGTTGAGCTTATAATGGAACTTGAAAAAGAATTCGACATTCAAATACCGGATGATGAAGCAGAGGGTATCGCAACTGTAGGTGACGCTATAACCTTTGTAGAAAAGGCTGTATAAGAAAACATTAATTTTATGGAATCAAGACGGGTAGTCGTTACTGGTATAGGTGCGCTTACACCTATTGGAAATAATCTTAAATCATATTGGGAAGGATTAATCAATGGTATAAGCGGCGCAGGACCTATTACAATTTTTGATGCAAGCAATTTTAAAACTAAGTTTGCGTGCGAAGTAAAAGAGTTTAATCCAACAGACTTTCTAGACCGAAAGGAAGCAAGAAAACTAGATAGATTTTGCCAGTTTGCTATGGTTGTTGCGCAAGAGGCAATGCTTAATTCAAAACTTGATATAGAAAAAATAGACTCTGATAGGGCTGGAGTCGTTTGGGGATCCGGAATAGGCGGTATGAACACTTTTTATAGTGAATGTGTAAATTTTGGAACTGGAAACGGAACACCAAGATTTAATCCGTTTTTTATACCAAAACTAATTTCTGATATACCTGCAGGCCACATATCTATAAAATATGGTTTAAGAGGACCAAACTTCACCACTGTATCTGCATGCGCTTCTTCTACTAATGCATTAATAGATGCATATAACTATATTAAATGGAATAAAGCAGATGTTTTTATTGCAGGAGGCTCTGAAGCCTGTATATATGAGCCTGGCATAGGGGGTTTTAATGCGATGATGGCTTTATCAACTAGAAATGATTCGCCTAAAACAGCATCAAGACCATTTGACAAAGAAAGGGATGGTTTTGTAATGGGAGAGGGTGCAGGAGCGATTATATTAGAAGAATATGAACACGCAAAAAAAAGAGGCGCTAATATATATGCAGAGCTTGTTGGTGGAGGTTTAACTGCAGACGCTCATCATATAACAGCTCCACACCCAAATGGACTTGGGGCTTATAACGTAATGAAACTAGCGATTGAAGATGCAAATGCAAGCAAAACAGACATTGACTATATTAATGTACATGGCACCTCTACACCCCTAGGGGATATTGCAGAAACAAAAGCTATTAAATCATTGTTTGGTGCTCACGCGTACAGCTTAAACATTAGTTCAACAAAATCTATGACCGGTCATTTATTAGGCGCAGCAGGGGTTATAGAGTCAATAGCTTGTATTATGGCGGTAAAAGAAAATATTATACCCCCAACAATTAATCATAGCAATGAAGATCCTGAAATTGATAGTAATTTAAAGCTTACGTTAAATAAATCAGAAAAAAGAACAGTTAACTATGCTCTAAGTAACACATTTGGATTTGGAGGTCACAATGCATCAGTAGTATTCAAAAAAATATAGTAATTTAGAGTAATAACTCAAAGGCTTTTTATGAAGTCATTAAAATTAGAATGTATAGAAGAAGTAGATTTTTTCATATTGGCTATTAACAGTCATTCAAAAGGATATAAACTTTGTTGGGAAATAAACAACACAATGAATTTGAATTTTATCAAGAATGAATACCATATAATAGAGGAAAATAAAGATTTAGTATTTAGTAGGTTTACAGCAGTAGATTCAGATTTAGAAATACAATATGATTTGATTTCTAACTATTCAAAAGGGGGTTATTTACTACCTAAATTTAAGAAAATAGAATATTTTTTAAAAGTTAAAAATCCCTTTTGGGAAAAAGAAAAAAAAGAATTTATTAAAAATTTAAGTGAATTGGCAGAAATTTTGTTGATTTTTGAATTTGATATAAATAACATTAACTCATTAAATCCATTTATATTTAGTGATAAGAAAAACTAAAATAGTAGCAACAATAGGACCAAAATCTTCTACAAAAAAGGTTTTGATGAAGATAATTTCTCGAGGAGTAAATGTTTGTAGACTGAACTTTTCACATCTTACACATGATAAGGCGAAAGAAATAATTGGTAATATAAAAGAAATCAACCAGGAACTCCATGTTCACACCGCAATATTAGCAGACCTGCAAGGACCAAAAATAAGAGTAGGTGAGTTAAAATCACCGATAAAATTAATAAAAGGGAAAGAGGTTGTTTTTAGTACAAATAAAAAATATAAAAAAGCAATATTTATCAATTACAATAATTTAGCAAAAGATGTGCAAATTGGCAACAGAATTTTATTGGATGATGGAAAAATAGCTTTAAAGGTTATAAAAACTAATAAAAAGGATAAAATCACAGCTATAGTAATTTTTGGAGGAACACTTAATTCCAAAAAAGGAGTAAATCTACCAGATACAAAAATTAACCTACCAAGTATTAGTAAAAAAGACAAGAATGATTTAGAGTTTATTTTAAATGAGAAAATAGAGTGGATTGGCCTTTCTTTTGTTAGAAAAGCAGAAGATATTCAGCAACTAAAAAAAGCCATAAAAAAATCTAAAACATCTAATGCTTTAGTTATTGCAAAAATTGAAAAGCCAGAAGCAATTACAAACATTGATCAGATAATAAAAATAACGGATGCGGTAATGGTTGCTAGAGGAGATTTAGGGGTTGAAGTTCCACCACACAAAGTTCCGGTATATCAAAAAATGATCGTTAACAAATGCATAGCTCAATCAAAACCAGTAGTAATCGCTACACAGATGCTCGAGAGTATGACTAAAAATATTTCTGCAACAAGAGCAGAAGTTAATGATGTTGCAAATTCTGTTATTGATGGAGCAGACGCTCTTATGTTAAGCGGAGAAACTTCTATAGGAAAGCATCCAGCTAAAGTAGTAGACACTATGAGAAAAATTATAAGGGATGTAGAAAGTAGTGAGCACAATATATCAAAGCAAGAAAACGCTAAAGAACCATCAAAAAAAGAGAGGTTTTTATCATCAGCTATTTGTTCATCAGCATGTAAAATAGCAGAAGAAACAAAAGCTAAAGCAATAATTACCATAACATACTCTGGTTTTAATACAATAAAAACTTCAAGCCATCGACCACACGCATTTATTTATGCCTTTACAAACAACCACTCTATATTAAACACTTTAAGTTTAGTTTGGGGTGTTCAGGGATTTTATTATGATAGAGGGACTACTACAGATCAAACAATTACTGAAACAAAAGAGATTTTAAAAAGAAATAAATTTATAAAAAAAGGAGATTTAGTTATTAATATAGCAAGTATGCCAGCACAAGAAAAAGGCATGACAAACATGATGAAAATTAGTAAAGCATAATACAATGTCAAAAAAATTAAACATTAAATTATTAGCAGAGATTTGTGAAGTAGCAGGAGCCCCAGGTCACGAACAAAGAGTAAGAAAAATAATACAAAGAGAAATTAAATCTCTTGTAGACGAGATAAAAATAGACAATATGGGCAATATTGTTGCTATAAAAAAAGGCAAGAAAAATAAAAAAGTGATGATAGCTGCCCATATGGATGAGATAGGGTTTATAGTAACGCATATTGACGACAAAGGATTTATATATTTTCATACGCTTGGCGGATTTGACCCAAAAACTTTAACGGCACAGCGAGTTATTATTCATGGTAAAGAAGATGTAGTAGGTGTAATGGGAAGTAAGCCTATTCATTTAATGAATGCAGCTGACAGAGCTAAAGTGCCAACAATTAAAGATTACTTTATAGATACTGGAAGATCAAAAAAAGAATTAGATAAAGTAATATCAGTAGGAGACACTATAACTAGAGAACGAGAAATGATAGAAATGGGAGATTGCTTGAATTGCAAATCATTAGACAATAGAGTTTCTGTTTTTATTTTAATTGAGATGTTACGTGAGATGATAAAAAAGCCACCGTATGATGTTTATGCTGTTTTTACAGTACAAGAAGAAATAGGAATTAGGGGCGCAAACGTTTCTTCAATGGATATAAATCCAGATTTTGGATTTGGTCTTGACACAACTATTGCTTGGGATACTCCAGGAAGCACTAAACAAGAACAGGTTTCAGCTCTTGGAGATGGTGCTTGTATTAAAGTAATGGACTCTTCTACTGTTTGTGATTATAGAATGGTTGCATATATGAAGGAGGTTGCTAAAAAGAACAAAATAAAAACTCAATTAGAGATATTACCAGCAGGTGGAACAGATACATCAGGTATTCAAAGAATGAATCCAGGAGGAAGTATTGCGGGTGCGGTTTCTATACCAACAAGGCATATTCATCAAGTAATAGAAATGGTACATAAAAAAGATGTAAGAGCAGCAATAGACTTATTAAAATCAAGTGTAGAAAACTTGGACACTTATAACTGGAGTTTTAAATAAAAAACATAACTATGAAAAAACTATTATTTGTATTAGCCTTTGCTTTTATTGGACAGCAATCATTTTCACAGATGTATATTGTTACTGTCTGCGGTTTGTCTAGTACCCATCCGTCTAATTGTAGTTCCAATTCTTATGATGTAGTAATGACAACAATAGACCCTTTAGGAAATATTACTTATGATTGTATGCCTCAGGGAGGGCAGGTGGCTTATAATGGAAACCACATAGCATTACTCAATCAAAAATTTAATTCTATTTTAAGTCAAGGATATAAACTTGTATCAACAGATGCAGATAATGATATAACTGTTGGCGCTGACTATATGAATGGTGCTTGGTATTTTGCCATTCCTTGAAGTGCAAGTGGTCTAGAAGAAGTTGCTGTTAATTCTACGACCTTAAAGAATTTTCATATAAGTCCAAATCCTGCCACTGACTTTGTAGACATTAGTATAGATTACGATTTAAAAGGAGAAAGTGAAGTTGTTTTTATTAGTGAAGCAGGATATGTCTATCACAAAGAAAGTATTGGTAGTATTTCTAAAAATGAAAAATACAATTTTGATATCTCAAAAATACCTACAGGTAAATACCTTGTAACAATCGTTAACGGAAAGACTTATACTACTCCAC
>CESM01007699.1_pt1 | contig 13296 bp, 6 predicted proteins | sample 361421 | NCBI WGS metagenome assembly CESM01 (sample SAMEA2622219, study PRJEB7988) | marine metagenome | isolation source: saline water (ENVO:00002010), including | reverse complement strand
CCCCAAGGGCTCATACCAACAATGGTAATTGGTTTACTAAGACCAAGGTCTGTTTGGGATGGTGTTCCAATTATTCTTCCTTCTATCTTAGCCCACTTAGGGATGTTGTTGAAAGTGAATCTAACAAATGAACCGCCTCCTGTGTATTTGAGATTGTATTCAAAGTTCTCTCCTACACGAAGCATCTTCTTTGGGCTCGACGTTATAGCAATCGGAGACCTCATTAGACCAACCATAGTGAATCCATGAATTTCTTTTTGTGAAAGAGAAAAATTGTAGATTCTTAAGTTATCAATACTGCCATTGATACCAGGAATAGTAGAGGTATTTTGATTGTTGGAGGAAATTTTCAGAGTCCCTCCTATTCTGATTTTATATTTCCCAATTTTCTTTTTGAAATATTTTTTAATTTTCTTTTCTCCTTCGATTATTGAATCTATAAAAACCGAGTGATTAATAAATGAGTGATCAATAATTGATTCATCGATTTCTTCTTTAGTAACCCAAGCAATGTGATGCCATTTTCCATCATTTATTTTTGAATCGCTTTCGATTTCAAAGTTTGTATCACCATGTTGAGATACTTTTAATGTACCTGATTTTGTTACTTGGATTGTTCTTGAATGATCCTTGACGTTTATTCCCTCGCCTTGGCTGAGATGAATTAAATTTCCTGATTCTGTTGTTTTGATCCATATCGCGACGCTACTGCTTCCTGGAATTTTTTGTTCAAATGCAGTATTGATTTCTTCGGAAGGTTGTAACTTTATAGCCGATCCCTTACCGAATCCTACTCCTGGAATCCATTGAGGGTCGTTATTTCCATTTAAGATAGCTTTTTTGTCAGGATCTTTAATGTCGGTTATTTCAAAACCCTTGCCTTCGTCAAATTTCCAAAAGGCTAGCAATTTTTTCTTAGTTTCGCCGTTAATTTTTTGATCATTACCAAATCCTATTTTCAAGGTTCCTCCACTCGGTGCAAAATAGCTTCCAGATGAACTGAAAATGATAGGGTTTCTACTTTCACTCTCTTTAGGTATTCTGTATTCCGCAGACGCGCCAACATTTCGGCCTTCTATTTCTAAAGTTAGATGTTCTGAAGAAATTTTATTTAAAGTATCTTGGTCGTTTCCTAAAACAGCTAATTGTCTTTTTTTAGGGCCAATTTCCCTTATGATGCCTAAAGCTGAATCGATTGACCATTTCTTTCCTGTAAGAGATATCTTTTGAGAATTCTTGTTACTGAAAATTCGATCGGTGCCATTCTCTGTTTCTATTAAGACAACACCATCTAAAGGACCCACTGCAATCGTTGGTGTCGAATTTATCGAAACTTTATTAACTTTAGTGTTTGAATGCTTTGGTATGATTGAAACTCCACTGAGATCTTGAGGTTCTGCGGATACTATAATTTCCCTTGGTCTATCGCTATTAATTTTGAGGGTTTGATTATGGCTTCTTGCTAAGAAAACTTTTGGATCAGAAGTTTTACTAGAGAATATAACTTTTGATTTTGGTATTCTAATATCGTCAATAATTGCAGAATAATGGTTATTTATATTAAGAACTGTTCTCGTTATTTTTTTTATTTTTTCATCAGAGATTGTCAATGTTCCCATTTCTAATTCACCTAGCCCCATATATTTTGATGATATTGAATTCTCTGAGACATAGTTTTTATTTTGTACTAATATTGAGCTAGAATGGGATGCCTGATTTTCCTCTGTTGACTCTAAAATGATAACCCCATCGGTAGATAAGTTAATCTTTTCGTTATCGCTTTTTGATAAAGAAATGCTTCCATTGAGTTGCGCGCCAATAGGTTTCTTTATTTTTTTGTAAGGCGTCAAATCCTCTTTTCTAAGCTTCAGTACGCAATCAAGGAAGAGGCTTAATTTTGATGAAACAATGGGTAAAAAAGAGGCTCTTGATTTTTTTTGTCTTAATATTCTTTCAGCTTGGTCGTGCCATTCTGAGCTAAGAGGGTGATTAGGAAAAATGAAAGCAGCTTCAGCAATTTCCAAGCAGTCATATTCTGTCATTTCTGAAGAATTCTTTAAGCTTTTTTCATATGCGTTTTCCAAGATTTTATTACTTTCATCTTCAAGAGAAGCAGTTAAGAAAAATTCTGAGGCGGATCTTTTTTCACCATCATATGATAAAATCCAGTCTTTAGCTTCGTTCAAACTGACTTGATCTTGATTGCGTGTTCCTTTGATGTGTTCTTTAATTGGCTTTAAGGAATTGATCGCGAAATTTCTATCAACTCCCTTGAAGTTTTCATTTATTTCAATATGGGATTTGTCACGAATACATGTTAATGTAATTTCATATTTTGAACCGCCACTAAAGTTGTATATGATCTTATGAGTTATATAGATGGGGCCATGATTTTCACTTTCACTAATCAGTGAAATTAATTTAAATTTTTCACTTTTTAATGCTGGCAATGGTTGCCACCCAGACTGATTTTCTATAGCTATAATTGGGCTAGGAATTGGTTCTTTTGGATTGGGTTTATTTGCCGATTTAGGTACTAGAATTTTTAGATTTCCTGTGTCAATAATGATTCCGTTATCATTGATATTTTTTGATAGATTAACTTTTTCTAGAGTTTTTTTACCGGTAATTAGTTTAAATATTTTGATGGATTTATTTCTGTGATCAGTCAGAAAACTTATTTTCCCAAACTCAAGGAAATCGTTTGAATCTTTTCTCGCCTCTGATATTTGGAACGGAATTTCTTTTCCTTCAGTGTCATGTAATATCAGATCGCTTTCTTTTATTTTTTTTGCAGTGAATTCGATTGGATAAGTAATCAAACTCTTCTCCCAATTTTTTTTGGAGAACGCAGGTATCGTAATTAGGAGTTCTCCATTCTCAGAAAATTCTTTTAAATAAGGGTTCTTAGGCTGTGAGGTTACTGCAAAAATATTGAGTAATGAGATGTTAAATATAAAGATTATGATTTGGAGGAATTTCATTAATTTGACCGCGCAAAATTACTGATTGATGGGGGCGTATCGTCTAAAAATATAATTCATTTTTTGGAAATAACTTAAATGAGGGAATGATTATAATTGCTCTTTCCCAAAGATAATAGTCATTTTTAATGATGTAATGGCTGAATATTTCTGTTTTGGTGATTATTATATCAATTTAGTTCGTTTGTTTCGTTAGCTTGATCAGTCTAAAAAAAATGTTAGGATAAAGATATGTTTCGTGTTAATGGAGGACCATCAAGAAATTGTGATGGTATTTCTCGTAGGAGTTTCATTAATGCAGGAGCTCTTGGTCTAGGTGGTTTTGGTCTAAAAGATTTACTGCGTGCTGAGTCCATCTTAGGTAAAGGTTCCTCTAATAAGTCGATCATTCATATACACCTTGATGGAGGTCCGCCTCAAATGGACATGATTGATCCGAAGCCTGATTCTCCAGTCGAATATCGAGGAGATATAAGATCGATAAAGTCACAATTACCAGGTGTACATTTATCAGAGCTGATGCCGAAGGTTGCAGCTTCGGCAAAAAAATTTGCATTTATTCGCTCTTTGGTTGGTGCTGACAATCAACACAATGCTTTTCAATGTCAGTCAGGGTTTAAAGCCTCTGAAACTTCTCCTGCTGGAGGTTGGCCGGCAATGGGTTGTGTTGTGAGTAAAATCTTAGGAAACCCTCAAGACCCTTCTCCAGCTTTTGTGGATTTGATGCAAGGGCGAGGTCAAGTTCGCAATAGTGTTAGACCTGGCTTCTTGGGACCATCAGCAAGTCCTTTTAGGCCAGACCTTTCTTCAATGTTTAAGAGGGAGCTTGAAGATGGTATGAAAGCTGAACTTTCCAAATTGAGAAGTGGACATTCTGTAAAATTAAATCTTAACGAGCAATTATCGATTGGAAGATTAGATGATCGAGTTAGTTTGCTGAAAGGTTTAGATAAGACTCGAAGAGAGATTGATGCTTTGGGGTCAATGGGAGCTTTTGATACATTCACTGAGCAAGCATATGGCATTCTTACTTCAGGTAAATTTGCAGATGCTATGGACCTTTCTAAAGAGGATCCAAAAATTATATCAAGCTATGTACCTCCAATGAAAGAGAAAGAACTGGCGTTCTTTACTAGTGAAGGGCCGCAAGCAGCAAAAAAACTGCTACTCGCCCGCCGATTGATAGAAGCTGGAGTTAGGGTGGTTAATGTTTCGATTAGTGATTTTGATACACATTCAAAAAATTTTCCTAGAATGAAACAATTGGTTCCAATCTATGATCATGCTATTTCTGCTTTGATAAACGACTTAGAAGAGCGCGGATTAATTAATGATGTTACCGTTCTTGCATGGGGAGAATTTGGAAGAACTCCTAAAGTCAACTCAAATGGAGGACGTGATCATTGGCCAAAAGTTGCAATGGCAATGATGGCTGGTGCAGGGATGAATGTGGGTCAGGTCATTGGATCGACTGATCGCTATGCGTCCGAAGCGATTGAAAGGCCTATAAGCTATCAGGATGTCATTGCTACGTTATATCATAATCTCGGTATTGATCCCAATATTACAACGGTTGAGGATTCCACCGGACGACCACAATATTTGCTCAAGAATGGTCAACCGATTAAGGAGTTAGTTGGTTGATTGAATTTTGATATAGATTGATTTTATATTAGATTAATCAGTGTAATTGATGAGCTAAATTGTATTTTTGCTTATTAGTTTAGTGAGACTCTTTCGGTACTTTATTTTTATAAAAATATGAAGAGCTAAACAACCTAATCCAAAATAAATTGGCCATCCCTTTAAGCAATACTTAAAGGCTTCAAGTTCGGGGTCGATCAGGCTATCGAATTTTCCGGTTAGATATAATTTAGCAGTTAAAATTCCAAAAACCTGAGTGAGAATACCGAAAGCTAAGTTCATGCTTAGTCCTTTGAAACTTAGCACTGTAGCTCTTTGTTCTGAGGGGGTTACTTTATTAAGATAATGAGAAAGAAAATACTGAAGAAACCGCATTGATGTAAACATTGGAAGTAATAGAATAATTCCCCACCCTGGAATTGCTAGAGAGACTGCTAGACAACCTAGAAAAGTTAAAAAAGTGACGACTCCAAAGTTCACTGATGGGGTAAATTTATTAACCATTTTTTCGCAAATGATAGCTACTCCAATTCCAACAATAGATGCAACTGCTCCTACAAATCCCCAAGACCATTCTGGTATTTTTAATATTCTATATATATTTGATAGAACAGTATAAAAAACCCTTATGATGCTATCATAAAATAGACCGATTAAAATCAGAACACTCGCTGCAGGAGTATTAAGGATCCATTGACCAGCTTTTATTGTTCCTGAAAAGCTTTCTTTAATAGCATTTAAATTTCCTTCTTTTGAAGGTTTATGATTTTCTTCAAATTTAAGTGCTACAAATAGTGTACCTATTGCTGTGATAAAATTTAGATAAAGTGGGAATTTCAGTGTTTGATTTTTAGAAAAAATTATATCAAACCCCATAGCTGACAGTGTAGAGTTAATGAAATCTTCTGAGTATACGAGTGCTCCAATAATTGAACTAAGGATAAAGCCGACGGACATCATAATCATGACGTACTTCATTGTTTTTTTCCATATGGATTCTCGGTTAGTTTTAGGAATGCTATCGTAAGCTAGGGCTTCATCAGCTCCGCTAGCAGCTGCTTCCGCGGCACCGCTTAGTATTCTATTAAAAAAGAACATCCAAAAAACAATTCCTGATCCTACTGGAGTTAATAAAAGAATTCCGATTTCGAAAATCATCAAAACTGATGAAATGATGACCAATTTTTTTCTTCCTACCTGATCTGCAAAAGCACCAGAGGGAACTTCTAGAAGTATGATGCTAATTGCCCATACTAGGTTAAGAGTCGCGAATTCGGAGATAGTTAATCCGAAATCTAAGAACATGACTAAATAAATCGGGTAATAAAAACGACAATTAAATAGCACCCTAAAAAGAATTAAGAGTCTGTTGTTTTTATTAAGAGTGCCCATACACAAGTTCTTTGCAGAAATAATCGTCAACTTTAGATGAACAAAGCAAAAAATAAGAATAGATGAAAAATCAATTGCAAATGTTCATCCGAACAGTATACTGTACAAATGAACAAAAAAAGTCATAATCCCCATTTATTCCAAGATAAAAATGTGACTATTAAGGGTATCGCGTTTAATTTTTACGAATATTTTACTAATAAATTATTAGGTAAATTCAAACATCCTATCCCATTAAGGGTTGAACAGCAGGAGTTTAGGTTCTGAGAGGCTCTCGCCGAGAGTAGTAAAATTAATGAATTTTCCAGTAAAATTACTGGAATTTTGAGCAGTCAGGCAGAAATTAGACTCCCCAATTGGGAATATATAGATTGCCTTAACTTTGAGCGTTACATTTGCTCTCAATTACGGCTATCTTTGCGTACCTCAACCCCATGTCAAAACTTCAGCCTCAATCAATGATTATAAAAGACAACAACAATGTCTTTTCGCCATCATTAATTTGTTCAATTAGGATAGCGATCATAACAATATTTTTTGTTAACGGAGGTCTAGATATATCAGCCCAGAAAAGTGATAAGCCTGCTTCTGTTGCGGGTACTGTTGAGGGGGAGATTTCAAGGAGACAAACTCAAATCTTGGAAGCTGAAAAGTTAATTTCTGATGGGGATACCCTTGCTGAAACTGGAAACTTTCAAGATGCAATATCTAAGTTCATTCAAGCTTATAATGGGATTAATCCTTCGCCAATTTCTGATGATACTCGTGATCTAGCACGACGTAAGTTTGCTAATGCAGCTGTATTAAGGTCTAAAGAGTTAATCGATTTAGCAGAATTTGTTTCGGCAGAAGAGTTACTTGATCAAGTTTTACAGCCGAGCATTGATCCAAAGAATAAGACGGCTTTGCTCTTAAAGGAGAGATTGCAAGATCCAGAATGGTATAATCAAGCAAGGACTCCGGAACATTTGGAAAACGTTAAGAAAGTTAGGCGCCTATTAAAACTTGCATCAGGAGCCGATCAGTTAGGAGATTTTGATAAGTCCATGAAATATTATACTGATGTTCTTAGGATTGATAAGACCAACACAGCTGCGCGCAGGGGAATGCTGGAAGTAGAAGATAAGATCATAAAATATCAAAAGTCATCTAGGAAAATGACAAGGGAAAGAATGCTAAGGGAAATTGATTCGGCATGGGAATCAAAATCTGGAGTTGCTTCCGGTCTCGAGTCGATTGGAGGAAATAGTGAAATTCAAGGTGAGCAGTCATTGGATAGAAAATTAACTTCTATAGTTGTTGATAGTATAAATTTTGAGGATGAGACACTGGAGGACGTTCTTAGTTACTTAACTTTTAAATCTAAGGAGCTTGACCCTCTTGGAGTAGGAATTAATTTTGTTCTAAAATTGGATCCATCTGATGTGATAGCAATTAATGCAAAAGTTAATTTGTCTCTCAGAAATGTCCCTATTGGAGAAGTCCTTAATCAGGTTACTAATGACACAGGAACAAGATATAAGACCGATACATACGCTATTCAGGTTATATCAAGAAGTGCCGTTAATAATCAAATGGTTACTAAAACCTTCCGAGTTCCCCCCGACTTTTTGAGTACAGCGCCCGTGGGTGAGGAGGCTAATGATGACCCGTTTGCTGGTGGAGGTGAGAATCAAGGAGGTTTAAAAATAAAGAGGTTAGGGGCTAAGGAATTTTTAATGAAGCAGGGAGTAACATTTCCTGAAGGGTCGAGTGCTATTTTTGTTCCTGGCTCTAGTTCATTAGTGGTGAGAAACACTGGTCCTAATATCGAGTTAATTGAGTCATTTATTGATAGCTCTTTCAATGATGTTCCTAAACAAGTAGAGGTTCATGTTTCAATGGTTGATATAAGTGAGAAGGACTTAAATGAAATTGGATTTGATTGGTTGCTTGGGCAATTTGATGTTCCGGGTGCCTCTCAAAGGATTTTTGCTGGCGGAGGGACAAAAGGAAATTCAGAATCTAGTAGTACAGCATCTACAAGTACGGCCGAATATACATTTATCCCCCCTTGGAGCGATGTTCCTTTAGGAAATAATCCTATTACAAGCGGTATTAGATCTGGGAAACAATGGAACAATGGAGATGCGCTTAATAATATTTTGTTAGGTGGTGGTTCCGATGTTTTATCTGTTCCTCCATCCATTAAAGCTCCAGCTGTATTTGGCGTTGGAGGTGCATTTACAGACCCGCAATTCCAGGTGGTTATGAGAGGGTTAGCACAGTCAAAAGGGGCTGATATGGTAACTAGACCAAGTATTGTTACGAGGTCTGGTCAAAGAGCATCAATAGACATTACTAGAGATTTTCCTTACCCTACTGAATATGACCCACCAGAAATACCCCAAGATGGTGGTGCAATAGGGGGATTTGGCGTTGGAGATGGTGCTCCTCCAAGTTTTCCAGTAACTCCTGCACACCCTACAAGCTTTGAAGTTAGAAATGTAGGCACGCGATTAGAGGTAGAGCCCATAGTTGGTCAGGATAATTATACAGTTGAGTTAAATCTAGCGCCTGAGTTTAGTCAGTTTGAAGGCTTTATAAATTACGGTACACCTATTCTTACCAATGGAACTAATCTTCTAGGTGAATTTCAATCAGTTCCGCTATCAGAGAACAAAATTTTACAACCTGTCTTTAGAACTCTGAGAGAGAATACGAGTGTTGTTGTATGGGATGGTGCAACGGTTGTTATTGGAGGTTTAATAGAGGATCGCAATACGATCATGGAAGACAAAGTTCCACTATTTGGTGATATTCCTTTTCTTGGTAGACTTTTTAAAACTAAGGGGAATGACAGGGTCAAGAGAGCTGTTATCTTTTTTGTAAAAGTTAACATCATAGATCCTTCAGGCAGAAGGATTAACGGGACGTAATTGGGTCAAATTAAAGGGGGAGCACTTATTTTTGCTTCAATATCAAAGACATTATACTATAAATATATTGGTAAAATGTCTTTTTGAGAAGATTAACTCATATTGATAAAGATTAAATGGATCGACATAAGAATTCAGAAAAAAAATCTTATAAAAAAACGGTAAAGCGAAGGCGAAGATCGAATCCTGATAAATTAAGCGATAGCCAACCCGTACGATTTGAGCAGATCGAGGATCAAGATGGTATTAAAAAAACGGTAGAAGTTAGGCGGCGACGGCGCAGGAGATCTCAACAGCCTAAAAAAGAAAAAGAAAAGAGGCAGAAGCTTTTTAAAAAAGCTATTGTTTTAGGAATTATTGGTATCATTCTTGTTATCTTCAGCTTGTATTTCTTTATGATCACCTGGATAAGTGGTCAGGGATTCAAAAAAAATGTTAGTGCAAGTGTTTCTGATGTAATTTCTCACGATGTGAGTTTTGGTGAGTTCTCTTTGAGTGGGCTAAATCTTAGATCCAAAGCGTTTAAGATTAACTCTAGTCCCAGTGAGGTGTTATTGTTGGATGCAAATCTGGAACTTTTACAAACAAGAATTCATCCATTGAGTTTTTTTAAGAAGAATTGGTCAATGGGGAATGTCCAGGCACGCTCGGGTAATTTATTGTTTGGTAAAGATGAACAGGATATCTCTTACAATAAAATTGATCGTGATAATAATGGTCAAAAGTTTGTTTTAAATAAAGCTGGAATAGGATTGGACTCAAATCCTGATCACTTTGAATTTAATAGATTGAGTGTTGATGAATGTGATTTTCATTGGCAAGGGGAAGGGATGATACCAGATGCATTTATTAATGATACTAATCTAATTATCTCTAATATTAGTTCTTCTGAAATTCCCGTGGACTTAATTGGTGGAGATTTGCGCATTCCATCTTGGCCGGATTTGAGTGTTAAATCGTTATCAGGAAAAATAACCAAAGGTAATTACCTTATCAATCAATCAAGATTGGGTATATCTCAAAATGGAGAAGTGGAATTAAGTGGTAAGGTGTCTATTAAAGGAAAAGGTGAATATCAAATATCCTCTGATTTTAGTAAAGTTGATATTAGCGAATTTTTTTCAAAAGTCTGGCGGGATAAAGTTGAGGGTCTGGTTAATGGAGGTGTTAATATTTCAGGAAAGCTGTTAGATAAGCCAGACATGAAAGCTGAGGGTGGGTTTTCTGGTTCCAATATTTTATTAATGAGAAATCCGATTCTTTCATTTATTTCTAGAGCTCTCTCTGAGCCAGTATTGAGTCAAATCAGAATAGAGAATTTGGATGTTCAATTTACCAAAACCCTCACGGATATTGAAGTTTCTAATTTATCAGGTCAATCGCTTCCCCTCCTTAAATTCGACAAAGGGAATATAAAAATTTCAAATAATGAAAATTTAGAGGGAAATATAATGATAGGGGTTGCTAACGAAATATTGAATAAGCCTGGAGTCGAAGAACGGAGTCAATTTTCTCCAGACAATGAGTTTTCATGGTCGACTTTAGTGATATCCGGTACAATCACTGATCCAAAATTGGGCTTTAAAAGCATAAAGCTTAAATAATCTCTCATTGAAGGGTTTGATTGGTATAATTTAAATTATTACAAGGCTTTGTATTAGAGAGAGCTATAGGAATTAGGCTATAAATGTCTTTTTTGATTTTAAATTAGCGTCTAGCCTCATTTCTTTGCCTCGATTAGGTAATTTATATAACTGATGAAATTTAGGCTTAAATATCTAGGGTTTTTCCTTTTCATGTTAGTTCTCATTGATGCTATGGCCAATGAGGAGCTGACTGACTCTTATGAAATTACAGTTCCTCGGCTCCAAGAGGGGGTCAAGATTGACGGAATAATGAATGAGGATATTTGGAATTCAGCGGCATCATTTTCTAATTTTAGTCAAGTTGAACCTAATAGCTTTGCTCAACCTAGCCAAAGAACTGAGGTTAGAGTTTTTTCCACGAAACAAGCGCTTTATGTTGGGGTTAAGTGTTTTGACAATGAGCCTGATAAAATATTAGCTAAAGAACGAAGGAGGGATAACCCAGGTAGAGGGGATGATCGCGTAAGGCTTGCCTTTGACACTTTTGGCAGAGGTACAAATTATTATTATTTTGGAGTTGCTGGAGGAGGGGGTAAATCTGATGGTGTGGTTAAAGCAGGTAGTCGTCCTGATTTGACTTGGGATACAATATGGGACTGTGATACGAGTGTAGATTCGAAAGGATGGTATGTTGAATTTGAGATTCCTTTTCGAAGCTTATCTTTTGATAACAGTAAATCGGAGTGGGGTTTTAATATTGAAAGGGAAATAAGGAGAGATCATGAGAAGGTTCGTTGGGCTTCACCAACTCGTCTTCGCTCAATGTGGACTCTCCAAGGTTTAGGAAAATTAAAAGGATTAAATGATATAGAAAAGGGGATAGGTTTAGACATAAGACCAACCTTGTTAGGTAGGTACAGTTCTACTGATAAAGCCGAATCAGACTTTGACTTAGAGCCTTCGTTTGATGCTTTTTATCGATTAACTCCTTCTCTGACGGCGACAATGACTTGGAAGACAGACTTTGCTGAGACTGATGTTGATGAAAGACAGGTGAATACGACAAGATTTCCATTATTCTTTCCAGAGAAACGGGCATTCTTTCTTGAAGATGCTGAAAAGTTTGGGTTCGGAGGAATTTCCCGAAGCCCATTACCTTTTCACTCTAGAACTATTGGTTTAGATACGAATGGAAACCGTGTCCCTATTCTCATGGGTAGCAAAATTACAGGTAAACAAGGTAATTGGAATATTGGACTTTTGGGGGTTGGGCTTGAAGAAACAAATGATTTGGATTCAGATGAGGTTTATGTTGGAAGAGTTTCCTATGACATTTTTGATGAATCATCAATAGGTGGAATTTTTACGCTCGGTGATCCAAGGTCTAACGGAGATGCAGAGACGATAGGTTTGGATTTTGATTTGAAGGACAGTTCCTTTATTAATGATAATATAGGAATATTTAGGGGTTGGGTTATGAACACCGATACTGATAAAGGGGATGACTACGGTTGGGGATTAACGGCAATGTATCCTAATAAACCCTTGTGGGGCCGTGTAACCGTTCAAAGAGTCGGAGAAGAATTAGATCCCGCAGTAGGATTCTTGAGGCGACCAGGTATCTATGAGTTATGGTCATTTATATCTTACGAAACGTATCCCAAGACTGAACTCATTAACGAGATTGATTTTGATTTACAAACTCATATTGATACTGATTTAGATTTAATGGCTCTGACTGAAGAGATTGAACTAGAAACAGAAATTGAATTCTCTAGCGGCGATTTTTTAGAAGTCAGTTTGAGGAGGGAGAGAGAGCTTTTTAATGAAGAATTTGAAATCTATGATGATATTATTATTGAAGAAGGAGACTATGATTATTGGCGAGCTCGAGCTGAATTAGGTACAGCTCAATCTAGGGGAGTCTATTTCTCTGTTGGGACAGATCTTGGACTGACTGATTATTTGGATGGTACTAGGTATGGAGCTCATGGGCGAGTAGGTTGGCATCCGTCTCCGTCTATATCGATGGAGATTGGAAGTAATATTAGATGGTATGATCTCAAAAATGGTGAATTTGAGACAGTCATTGTTGATGGCTCTATTCGTTTTACTCCAACTAAGAAATTAGCAATCACTACAAGAGTGCAATTTGATACTGTATCTGATGAACTAGGAATTAATTCTAGGGTCAGATGGATGTTAAATCCTGCTAGCGATGTTTACTTGGTGTTCAATCAAGGGTTTAGGCGCTTTGACGATCGTTTTGATAGAACTCTTACAGAAGGTGTCGTCAAAGCGGGTTGGACTTTCAGGTTCTAATCTTGTAATAATTTTATATTCTTATGGAATTAAACGAGGCTAAGGTACCGACAATGTATTTCGTTGGTGTGTCGACAGGTGATTCATCAAGCAAGAATATATTTCCTCGATGGGCTGAAACCTTGGGAATTTTGCCATGTGAGTTGGTTGGAATCGATTTGAAGATACACGACGATCCTAGGAATTATCGCAAAGTTGTAAATTTCATTAAAGAAGATCCGTTATCATTAGGAGCGCTCGTTACAACACATAAAATGGACTTGATGGAGGCTTGTAGGAATGAATTTGATATAATTGATTCTGTGGCCTCAGAGCTAGGAGAGGTTAGCAGTATTTATAAAAGAGATGGAAGGTTATGTGCTAGGGCTACTGATCCTGAATGTGGAGGTTTGGCATTAAAGAATTTTCTAACTTCAGATTATTTTAATGAAACAGATTCAGAATTGTTAA
>CESM01153197.1_pt1 | contig 13318 bp, 8 predicted proteins | sample 361421 | NCBI WGS metagenome assembly CESM01 (sample SAMEA2622219, study PRJEB7988) | marine metagenome | isolation source: saline water (ENVO:00002010), including | reverse complement strand
AAATCTTGATGCTATGGAGGTTAACTTCCTATCTGAAAGATGTTTAGTTGTGCAAGCTGCTAACAACTTTGTTTTATTCCAAGGAATTTAATAATTATTTGTAAAGTTATGGGGCATTAATTTGCCCCAGCTTTACTTTTTTTAAACTATTTAATTATATTATATTATGGCTAAAAAAGCTCAAGCAGAAACTATAGAGGTTGCACCTCCAAAAACAACTACTAAAGTTGAAAATAAAAAACCTAAGGATACTTGGGAAATAAAAGATAGAAATTATTATTTAACAGGAAACAAAACTCCTTTAACTTATAAAATACCATCAAGACATACCACAAGGCACGCGTTGTTATGGTATGATGAAAAAAACAACAAACAAAGAGAAATAAGATATGCTACGAATCAAAATTCACCATTCAAAGACGAACAAAATGGCGAAGCAACTTTGGGTCATATTATGTTTAATGATGGGCATTTAAGTGTAAGTAAGAAAAATCAATCTTTACAAAAAATATTATCTTTATATCATCCTTTATTAGGTATAACATATAAAGAAATGAAACCTGAACAAATAGCTAAAGATGAATTAGCAGATCTAGAAATAGAAGTAGATGCATTAAACATGGCGAGATCTATGGATATTGATCAAGCTGAAGCTATTTTAAGAACAGAAATAGGTACTGCTGTATCTACTATGAGTTCTAAGGAAATAAAAAGAGATTTATTACAGTTTGCTAAATATAACCCTTATCTGTTTATTGATTTAGCTCAAGATGAAAATGTAGAACTTCGTAATTTTGCTATTAAAGCAACAGAAGCTAATATAATAAAATTAGCTGATGATAATAGAACTTTTATGTGGTCATCTAACGGTAAAAAATTAATGACTGTTCCTTTTGATGAGCATCCATATTCAGCTATGGCAGCTTTCTTTAAAACAGATGAAGGTTTAGAAATTTATAAATCTATAGAGAAAAAGTTCTCTTAATATGTAATATTAATAAGGGAGGTGTAATGCCTCCTTTATTATAATAAAAATAACAAATGGCTATAAACGTAAATACAGTATATCAAACTGTTTTATATATATTAAACAAAGAACAAAGGGGTTATATGACACCTATGGAATTTAATAGTATAGGAACACAGGTGCAGTTAGAAATATTTGAAAAATACTTTGATGATTTAAATCAGCAACTGCGTGTGCCTCAAGCAGATACAGATTATGCTGATAGAGTTGAAAATATTGATGAAAAAATAGCGATTTTTAAAACATTTGGTAATGCTAATTATGTAACGTCTCTAGGTACAGGTTCATATTTTATATTACCTACTACTGATATATATGGGGTTAATGTTTCATTTTATAGATTAGGATCAGTGGTTTTTAATTCTGACACTTTAGTTCAAAGACTTGATAGAACTGATTTTTATAGAGCAGAAAAATCTCAACTTACAAAACCTACAACTTCTTTACCTGCATATTTATATGAAAATAATAAATTATTTATAAAACCTACTACAATAAAAGATAATATACAAGTAGACTATGTAAGAAAGCCAAATGATATAAATTGGGGATTTACAGTAGGTACTTTAGGTCAATACATTTATCAAGAAAATACCTCTGTTCAATTTGACCTACATGAATCAGAGCAAACAGAAGTTATATTAAACATATTAATATATGCTGGAATAATAATAAGAGATCCGCAGGTAGTTCAAGCCGCAGTACAACAAGTTCAAGCGGATGAAGTAAACTCAAAAAGCTAACAACACATGTCAACACCTAATGGAGGGTTAATAACCGAAACTAATGCCCAGTATTATTCTGGAGTACAAACTTTTATAGCTTCTGGAGTAACAATAACAGGTACTACTGTTTTTACAGCTACTTTTAATACTAATTTAATATTTGGTGCACCATCACCAGCTGAACAAGATTATAATTTAAATAATTTTAAGTTATATACTAGTCCTAATGGAAGACCTGGAACTTATACTGAGTATGTTAATCCTTATACTGTCGTTGATAATGTTATTACTATAAACGTTGTTTTGGCTCAAGGAACTGTTGTTGCTGTCCAATTAAAAAATGAATTTGGTGGTAATTTTGGTAATAAAGATGCTACTGGAGATGTTGTAGAAAAAAATTATGGTAGTTATCAATACATATCTATAAAAGATGTAATAGCTAACTTTCTTGTTGGTTATGTTGGTGCTGGTAAATTGATACCTAATGTAAAAACAACTGATGTAGCGTTTCATGCTAAAAGAGCTTTGCAAGAATTTAGCTATGATACATTAAAAAGTATACATTCACAAGAACTTACAATCCCAAAAAGTCTTAGCATACCACTACCTCAAGATTATGTTAACTACGTTAATGTGTCTTGGATAGATGGACAAGGTGTTAAACATATAATTTATCCTACTACACTTACCTCTAATCCATATAATGTTCCTTTACAAGATAATCAAGGTATCGCAACACAAGATGATACTGGCCAAAATTTAGAAGGTACATCACAAATAGAAGAAAGATGGGATAATAACGATTATAAATGGCAAAAAGAATTACAAAATGACGCTACAGGATTAATTGTAGCTAATGGATGGTATGGCGCATGGGGAGAGCAGATGTTCTATGGCCAACAATATGGATTACAACCTGAAATATCTCAATTTAACGGATGGTTTACTATAAATGATAGAGAGGGTAAAATGTCTTTTTCTAGTGATTTAGCTGATAAATTGATATTATTAGAATATATATCTGATGGATTAGGTTATGATCAAGACATGAAAGTACCTAAACTAGCTGAAGATGCTATATATTCTTATATAATATATGGTATTTTAGCAAGTAGAGTTAATCAGCCTGAATATGTAATACAAAGACTAAAAAAAGAAAAAAGTGCTAAATTAAGAAATGCCAAAATAAGATTATCTAATATTAAACTTGAAGAGTTTGTTCAAATAATGCGAGGTAAATCTAAATGGATAAAATACTAAATTAAATGGCAGAAGTTAAAAATGCTTTTATTAAGTCTAAAATGAATAAAGATCTTGATGATAGATTAATACCATCAGGAGAATATAGAGACGGACTTAACATACAAGTTAGCAAATCAGAGGGTCAAGACGTAGGCGCTTTAGAAAATGTGTTGGGTAATGAAATAGCTTTAGATGCCTCTCAACCACCTAACAATGTTGATTTTAGTGTTTTATCAAACTGTGGTTGTTCTTTAACTTCAATAGGTACATATGTTGATAACTCAAATTCTATTGTTTATATATTTTTAACTGATTATACAGATAACACGATAGGTAACTTTACTTATAATAAATCTGCTAATAACTTTATTTATTCATATAACACTAATACTAATCAAGTTATTAAATTAGTAGAAGGTTCTTTTTTAAATTTTTCTACAAAAAATCCTATTTATGGGGTAAATTTAGTAGAAAATCTTTTGTTTTGGACAGATAACAGAAATCAACCTCGAAAAATAAATATAAGTTTAGCTAATAATGGTCTTTTTTATACAACTGAAGATAAAATATCAGTAGCTAAATATAACCCTTATCAATGTATAAATTTATATTACGAAGATGAAGCCGCCACAACTCCTATTGGCGACGTAAATCCAAATAAAGATAAATTTGTTACCTCTATGCAGGATGTAACAAGTGCGCTTCTTCCTGATGGCACTACAAAAAACCCTTATTATAATCCTCAATGGCCTGGAGATCCAGACTTTTTAGAAGATAAATTTGTAAGATTTAGTTATAGATTTAAATTTGTAGATGGTGAATATTCTATATTAGCACCTTTTACACAAGATTGTTTTATACCTAAACAAGATGGTTATTTTATAGATGATGATGAATCTGCTGCTTATAGAAGTACTATTGTTAATTTTATGGAAAATAAAGTTAATAATATTATACTTAATATTCCACTACCATACGCTGCGGGTGTTTTATATAACAATCTAAACATAGAAGAAATAGAAATTGTATATAAAGAATCAAATGCTTTAGCTGTAAAGGTATTAGACACAATACTTAGAAATGATTTTCAAGGAACTACAAGCGCTCCGTCTACAAATCTTTATTATAATTATGATTATCAATCACGTAAACCTTATAGAACACTTCCAGACTCTGAAATAACAAGGGTTTATGATAAAGTTCCAGTACGGGCTTTTTCTCAAGAAATAATAAGTAATAGAGTTGTTTATGGTAATTTTCAAACAAAACATACTCCACCTGAGTCATTAGATTATGATGTAGCAATTAGTCCTAAATTAGATTTTTTAGGTCCAGAAACAGGATCTGGTGTTAATCCAGCTGTTTGGTATACTAGTATTGTTGAATATCCTGAGCATACTGTTAAACAAAATAGAAATTATCAAGTAGGGTTTATATTATCAGATAGATATGGAAGATCTTCTACTACTATATTATCATCTATAAATGATATTATAAAAACTTCAGGTGGTTTAATTTTTGGTGGTTCTACTTATTATCATCCATATAGAAAAGCTACAGATATAAATAGTGCTTTATGGCCAGGTGATTCTATAAAAGTATTATTAAACAAAAGAGTTGAAAGTTTTAAAGATTTACAACAAGGTACTCCAGGTTTATATAATGGAGATATATCATCTAGCGATTATAATCCATTAGGCTGGTACTCATATAAAATAGTTGTAAAACAAACAGAACAAGACTATTATAACACATATTTACCTGGTATACTAAACGGATACCCAAGTTCATTAGTAACACCTGATCCTTTTCCTACAAATGAAGATGGTAAAACAGCACATATTGTATTATTAAATGATAATATAAATAAAATACCTAGAGATTTAAGCGAAGTAGGTCCTGATCAAAAACAATATAGAAGTTCTGTTCAGTTGTATGGTAGAGTAAATAACAATACAGCTACTACTAATAATCAATATTATCCTGGTATAGAAACTAATACTGTATCAACTATTGCAAATGCTATAGATTTAGACATGTCTATTGATGCAACAACAGGTTTAGATACAGATGGAAAAGCTAATTTATATCAAATATCTACTAATCCAATAATAGGTAGAGTTTCTACTTTAGAAGCTATAGGTACACTAAACACTACTGGTGCTGCTAATATGGTACCTAAATTGGCTGTTTATGAAACAAAACCTGTAGAATCAGCTTTAGATATTTTTTGGGAAAGTTCCACGTCTGGTACTATAAATGATTTAAATATTTCTTTAGGCGCAGTAGATCAAATAGATGATCTTGTTGATTTTGAATTTACACAAACAGAAGCTACTGGTATTGGAACTTCTGTAGCTGGAGATTTTTACCCTGTAAGAGTTATAGGGCAAATAAACCCTGTGACTGTTACAGATTCAAGCATTAATGTATGGAGTGTTACAGATCAAGATGGTAATACAGTAACAGACTATTGGGATCTAGAAACACAAACAGGAGGGCAATTTGTTTTTTATAAGTTGAAACCAAAAAAAATATTATATTATGATACTAATTTAAACTTAAACCAATTTACGTTTAGATTTGAGGTTATTGATAACACTATAGCAACTAAACCTTCTTTTATAATAGTAAAAAGTGGTACTTTAGCTAATATAGCGCCAACAATTACAACAACACCATTAAGTTTAACGTTACCATTAGGCACTACTAATATTACCACTTTTACAGCGGTTAATGGCTGTGGTGACACTTTACAAAATAATAAAGATTTAATTTGGAATTTAGAAAAAGCAACTTTAACAAATTCTACAACTGTTGTTACTGATATATCACTAAATCCAGAAACAGGTGAATTAACATCACCAAACGGAACATTAAATGGTTCAATTTCTTGTATAATAGAAGTAGAAGATTCGGGTAATGAAAAAAATGTAATTACTTTTAATCTATTAATTGGTACAGAGCCTTTAAATGAAGGTTTTGGACAAAGTAATAGTGTTTTGTTAAGTCCTGTTACTATATCTACAGGAGCTGAATCTGCTTCAATTTTTTGGCAATCAGGAACCGTAACACCAAGCGTTAACACACCTTCTCCATTTAATGATCCCTACGGAGTTGGCGATAGCACATGGAATACATCAACTTTGTCATCTTCTAAGGTTGAATCAACACCCGTAGAAAGTAATAGTGAAATATATTACAGTGATCCTAATAATATTGGTGAAATTAAGAAATATTCACCTTCTCAATATTATAAATATAAAAACACATATTATAGACCTGATTATTTTAAAACAAATATTACACCAAATGCTTTAACCACTGGGACTGCTTTTATAACAGTAGAGTGCGAATTTACTCAACAACCTTATTATAATGAATCTACACCTTACGCACCTTCTGGTCCAATAGCACCAGTTGTAGGGTGGCCTGTTATATTACAATACAGGGCAAACTCTAATGATAATTGGGTTACAGCTACAGATGTTGAGGGTTCTCCTATACGTTTTGGAGGTTTAGCTTATTCTCAATATGATGGTATACCTACACCTACTGATCCTAATGTAGATCCAAAATATTACAACTACAAAACTACAGGTATAATTCAAAACAGTTCAACAGGCACAAGTATTTATCCAGCTCAAGGTACTAATTTTGGTAATGGTGAAGATATAATGGCTTTACAGGTTGATCAACCTTTTAGTCCTACTATAAAAGGAACTACAGCTACAGCCACATCTGCTCCTATAAGTGGTAAAATACAAAAAACTTTTGTTTTTGGTACAGATCAAGGTTATAAGCAAAACACAAGGCTTGGAGAATATAGGCTATTTATAACATACCCTTATTCTGTTAATAGTGATTCACTTGTTGGAGGTCCTGCATTAGGAAGTACACAAATTTATGGTAATACCTCAAGACGTAAAGGTGCTTGGAATTATTCTCAATCTATACCTAATGATACAGTAACTGGTAAAGATGAAAATTTAAAAGTATCTGTAGCGTTTGGAGATTTTTATTATTCTAATGGAGAAGAATTAGGTGGTCAAACTACAGCTTATCAATACAGAATTACACAGGCTGGTGCTTCTACAAGAACTGCAGCTAAAGATTTAGATTTTGAAACTAAAACATCTATTAATGGTCCAGCGGATGTTGTTGTTTATGCAGCTGAATGGGCTTGTAAATATATTACTAAGTTCTATACAGATGAAAAAATGACTACACAGTGGATACCTTCTGCTAATAATTATTTTTATGCATATGCTCCAGTCTCTCCAGGTATAATGACTGAATATGGAACTAATTATTCAGCACCTAAATCTGGTTTAACAAATCCATCGAGTTTTGATTCTAGATGGACTGCTCAGTTTGAAATTAATGGTGATAAAGTTATGGGATCATCTGAACCAAACGTAGAATAATAATGGAACTTATAAAATAAATAAGTAATAATATAATATGGCGGCAATAGAAGTAAAATTTTTTAATAGCTTCGTTTTACGAAAGACATTAAGTCAAGCAGACTTACCTATGTGGAACGGGTCTAGGGGAGATAATACTTTTCCTCAGCCAAATAGTGACGACACATCAAATCTTAATTGGGCTATTGAAGAGTCAAGAGTAAGAGGAGGATATAACAACACACAAGCATCCTTAGGTGCTAAAGCTTATTTAGTTGAAGATCAACCTAATTCTTCTATTAGAATTAATTCAATGATATATTCTGGTATATTTAACTCAAGGACAGGTATAAACGATACAAACGTGTTTTCAGTTGCCGATGATATAGTAAAAAGTGTAGATCCCGCTAATGGTTCTATACAAAAACTATATGCTGAAGACACAAACTTAATTATTTTTCAAGAAGCTAAAGTAAGTAGAGCATTAATAGATAAAGATGCTATATACTCAGCAGAGGGTGGAGGTACTGTTACTTCTTCTAATTTAGTAATAGGTGCTGTACAACCGTTTATTGGTAATTATGGTATAAGTAAAAACCCTGAAAGTTTTGCTGTTTATGGTAGAAGAAAATATTTTATTGATAAAGATAGAAACGCGGTACTAAGATTATCGCAAGATGGTTTAACTGAAATATCTAATTATGGAATGATTGATTTCTTCAGAGATCAATTAAGTAATCTTAATAGTTCTAGCTTCAATGTAGGTAAAGCTGTAGGCGGCTGGGATATGTACTCTAAACAATACGTATTATCTTTACAGCCTTTTAAAACAAATACTGTATTTGGAATTTATCACACTGCTTCTTTTGATGACTCTGTTAATGGATGGACTAGTTTTTATAGTTATAAGCCCGATCAAACTTTTAGTGTTAAAAGTGATTTTTTCAGTTTAAAAAATGGAAGTTTATATAAACACTATAGTCAAACACCGAATACAAGAGGAGTATTTTATGGAGAACAATTTTCTTCAGATATACAATTTGTGTTTAATCCAAAGGTCAGTATGTCTAAAGTTTTTAAAACAGTAAACTATGAAGGTAGCAATGGTTGGCAAGTCGTTTCTTTTGATTCTGATATTACTGGTGTTGCTAGTGTAGGAGAACCTCAATTACCAGTGGGTTCTAATGCGGTAAACGCTTACAAAATTGGTACTTTTGATACAACAACAAGCGTAAATTATAGATCAATATCTGTTTTAAGTTATAATGAAGGCTCATATGATAATTTTGGAAATGAATATCCTTCAACATTAATACCCCCTTTAAATCACGCAGGTTTTTCAAGAAAAGAAAACAAGTATATGACTAATTTAACTAATTGGACTCAACCAAGCGCTGGAGAAGTTATATATATGAATAACACTATTCCTTTTTCTAATCCTATGACGGGTATAAAAGGTCATTTTGCTTTAGTACACATATCTACGGACCAATCGACAGATCTTGGAGGTATGAAAGAATTATTTGCCGTTTCATCTGACTATGTAGAATCATCATATTAAATTAAATGAAAAACAAATTAACGAAGAAACAATTAGACTTCAGAAAAGAAATAAATCATTTAGAAAAAACCTTATTAAATACTAAACATCCTTGTATAGTAACAGGTGAAAAATTAAATGAAGCTTTACCTTTAACACATAGCTTTTCAGATGGTATATATGTTAGAGAAATGAAGCTACCTAAAGGTTCTTGTTTAATTGGTAAAATACATAAAAAATCAAATACTTGGTTTTTATTAAAAGGTAAACTAGCTATAGCTACATCAACTGGAGTTAAAACATATACAGCTCCTATATATATGAATGCACCAGCTGGAGAGAAAAAAATAGGTTATGCTTTAGAGGATTCTATATTTGTTAATGTATGTCCTAACCCTGAAAATAAAGAAAATATAAAAGAACTTGAATTAGATATTGTAACTGATGATTATGAATCTTATGATAAGTTTATAGAACAAAAACAACTTAAACAATAATATATATGGCATTTGGAGTAGTAGCAGCAATAGGAGGCGCAGCTTTAATTGGTGGAACAGCTTATGGTATGGACCAAGCTGATAAACAAGGAAGACGTGCTCAATCAAAAGCAGATCGACTTCAGGGAGAACTTGAAGAATTAGAAAAAAACAGACAAGACGTTATAAATCCGTATGATCAAGTAGAAGACTTGTCAGGTATGATAAAAGATTTAAGCGGCATGGCTAGTAACCCCTTTGCTTCGCTAGGTGTTGCTACTGGTGCTGCTGAAATTGCTATTGAAGAAGCTGATATTGCTTTAGCTAATACATTAGACACGTTAAGAGCTACAGGAGCATCAGCTGGTGGTGCTACTGCTTTAGCTCAAGCTGCATTGCAAAGTAAAAAAGGTGTATCTGCTAGTATAGAACAACAAGAAGCTCAAAATGAAAAATTAAGGGCACAAGGAGAACAAAACTTACAACAAATAAAAATGAGTGAAGCTCAAAGAGTTCAAAGTGCTTTAATGAGTGAACAAGGTAGATTACAACAAGCTAATGTGTCGGGTAGAACTTATGAATTTGAAACAAGAGAGCAAAGAGAAATGCAACAACTAAACAGAAAACAAGCTATGGTTTCAGGCGCTGAAGCACAAGCTGCTCAAGCAAGAGCAGATAAAGCTAATATTTTAAGCTCTGGTATTGGAGCTGTTGGAAGTATAGCTGGTACTGCGCTGGGGCAAGCTGGTTAATAAAAATATTTAAAAATGGGGGCATACGAAAATCCAATAACATACATAGATAAAACTTCTGGTCAAGCTTGGGCTAATGCAATTAGTGGCTTAGGTAAAACTATAACGTATGGTTTAGAAAAAAGTGCAGAAAAGAAAAACTTAAAAGTAGCACGAGAACGAAAACTTATTGACAATAAGTTAAATTATATTACAAAACACAATGGTGAATGGGCTATGGCTGTTAGTAAGTCTGGCGTGGATGACCCCTCATATTTTGAAGCTGGAACGAAACTTATTAACGACCTGGCTAATGTTCAATTAGAAGTTAAACAAGCAAGGGGTAAACAAGAACAACAAGACGCTTTAAATAAGCTTGCTGTTTTACAAAGTGCTATGGGTGATTTACGTAACATAATAGGGCTTACTAAATCTGCTAAGGAAACATACATGAAGGATATTGGTTTAAGTGGTAAAAATACTGCTAATCCTGGTGACGAGGGTGGGCAATCTTTATTAGATAAAAATTACAATAACTTTATGGCTATTACTGCTGGTTTACCTAGTGTTGATGGTGAAGAACCTGGTAAACAAGAGCTATTTTTCAACACCGAAACAAATAGATGGATGATGAATTATACTGGTGGAGGATTTACAGGTACTCCCGGCGGTTATACAGTAGATGCTATAGTTGCTTTTAATCAAGATCCTGGTATTATACCAAATGTTACAAAAGACATCACTGATGACTTAAATACTCCCGTGGATGAGACTAGTTCTTCTGGTATGGCTGGTTTGGGTATATATGCTAAAGATGGTAGTATAAATCCTGAGTATTTAAAACAAGAATCAGACCAAATTGATGAGCTTCAAAAAGACGGGACTAGAAAAATTTTTGATATATACCCTGTTGATACTGAAAAAGTAATTAATGCTGTTATGAGTAGGGCTACAGCAAAAGCAAATATGTATTTAAAAGATCCTAAAGCAGCTCAAATGGTTTGGCAAGAAGTTTTTGGTAATGAAGAAGCTTTAATAATGGAAGGTAGATCAATAGCTGAAAGTGATCATGAAAAATTTACAAAAAAAATGGTTGAATTTTACAAAAGTAAAATTAGAAACTATGAAATAAAAGAAAAAGTTGTTAATGTTGGTCAAGATGGTATACAAAATACTGAAATTGGTGAAATAACAGATCCAAGGGCTAAAAAATACGGGTTAAGATATGAAAAACCTAAAAAACCAACACCTCCAGCAGATCAATCTCCAATAAAAGCAGCTGAAACAACTCAAAATATATTTACTAATGCATACGATAAAAAAGACTTTAATTTTATCACAGACCTAGGATTAAAGATTCAAGATCAAAAAATTACTGAGATCTCACTAGATGGTAATAAAATAAAGATGATTTATGATGTTGGAGTACCTAAAATGGTCGACGGAACCATGATTCAAAATACTAAAGAACTGCCTTTATATAACATAAATAACCCTGAGCAAATGAAACAAATTGCACGGGCTTATGTAAATAAACAGTATTCCGGGCTTACTAAAAATAATAAATCAAAAATAGTAAGATCTATGACTGACTTTTTTAAAGAAATGGCTAAAAATAATAAAAACACTAGTGCTGAAAAAGAACCCGGTAAATACAACATACTCAACCCAATCTTTGATCCAAAACTAAAAAACAATACATGAAAGAACTATATGATAAATTAGTTGCTGCTGGTGATTACGTAGGTGATTTTAATCAATTTAAAAAAGAATATGGAGGAGATAAATATGAAAATTTATATACTCAGCTAGCTGATAACGAAGATTATGTTGGTTCATTTGATGATTTTAAAAACGATTATGAGCCAGTAAAGATAACAACCACAGGGCCGGGTGTGACTGTGGTAGAGGAAATTACACCCGATACGGATTCTGCATCGGTAGATACTTTATTGGAATCACCACCGTTTGAAATAAACAAAGACATATCTGGATTTAAAGATATAGAAATAGTTGATGAATTTAAAAACGCATACGAAGATAATGGGTTTGAAATAACCTATGCCCCTGCTGGTTTTGGTTATTCAGCTAATAGAATTAAAATAACAGCTCCTAATGGAGAAACAGAAAGTTTTGATAGTCCAACTTGGAGAGACACAAGGCAAGCTAATAGTAAGGAAGAATCAGAAGAGTTAAAAAAACAATTTAATTCAGATAGAGTATTTGCAATAGAAAGTTTTATAAGTGAAAATAAAGATGATGAAACTTGGAATAATTCACAGGATTCTAGGTCTATGGTAGAAAGCATAGGTGAGGATATAATGAAAAGAGAAGATTGGAGAGATTTTGATAATTTACAAGATACTTCTATAGAAAATATAACCTTATTACAAAAAGATCCGGAAAAATTTCAAGACTTTAAAGACGGTTTAAGAGATGAGATTAAAAATAGATATTCAAATACTAGAAAAAATGAAGGAGGTATAGGTTTTAGTTTTGAAAGTAGTTTAGAACAAGATGGAGTTAGTGATTATCAATTTGATAAAATTGTTAACAATGTTGTTAATAATACTATAAACATTGAAAAAGCTTTTGAGCTAGAAGAAGGAAGAAAAACAATACAACGTTTTGATGAATCTAATAATATTAATGCTTCACAAAGAACTGAGCTATTAAAAGGAGAGGCTATAAAGTCTATAGTTGATAATGAAAAACAAGATGTCGCAAGGTCTTGGGCATCTCTTTATCAATTACAACAACAACAACAAGATGGAACATCTACATTAAATTCTGCTGACGCTGTTAAAATAGCAAATGAAGTTGAAGAAGCTAAGAAAAAAGCAGAAGAATTAACAAGATCATATAAAGGTAAAAACACAAAGTTTTGGTTTGAATATGTTGATGGGGTTGCGGTATCAAGATCAGGTAATAAAGCACCTGAAAAAAGCATTGATATAACTGAAAACGTAAAACTAACAAAATCTCAATTAGCAGATTTAAAATCAAATGATTTTTCATCATTACAAGAAAGTTTTGATATATTTCAAGTAGATAAATATAATTTTGAAAACAAACTTAATACAGAGAAATATAATGTTGATGTTAAAGGTCCACAAGGTGTATATCAACCATTGTCTTTAGCATTAAGCAGAAGAGGGTATAAAGAAGAAA
>CESM01012819.1_pt1 | contig 13339 bp, 9 predicted proteins | sample 361421 | NCBI WGS metagenome assembly CESM01 (sample SAMEA2622219, study PRJEB7988) | marine metagenome | isolation source: saline water (ENVO:00002010), including | reverse complement strand
TGATATGGATGGAGATGCTACAGAGCATAAGTATCCAAAAGATGGTCAACCAGCATACGGTAATAACCTTGTAATTACTGGAACAACAACCAATACAGTTACGGTTAATGTTGGTGCATCTGGTTCTAACGTACAGTTTACACCAACTGCAGCAACATATACTCCTTCATCTGGAATCTTAACACTAGAGATTGGTGCTCATACTCTAGATGTTGGAGAAGGTGTTGTAATTGCTGACAATTCATTGACATTTACATGTACAATGGATGGAAATTCTTCCCAGAAGACATATCCAAGACCAGCAATTGATAGAGCTGGTGGAAGATCACTTCCAATTACAGGAAAAACAGCAACATCAATTTCAGTTAATGTTGGCGTATCTCCTGATAATAAATTACTTACTGCTACAACAGGAACAACATATGATCCTACGACTGGAGATCTAGTTCTTCAAGTAGGTCAGCATGGTATTGGCGTAGGAAGAAACATTGTACTAGAAGATGGTGCTGTAACATTTACATGTGCTCAAGATGGTGATCAAACAACTCATGCATACCCTCGTTCTACTGACCCTGCATCGGGATCATCACTAGCGGTCACTGCTGTTGGAACTACATCACATTCAGTAACTAATGCACCATATGATCCAGCTACTGGTGTTGTAACATTCACATTATCAACTCATGGATTCGCTACTGGTGATTACATTAAGATCGATGATAACGCATTAACATATACATGTGATCTAGATGGCAACACAGTAAACAAATCATATCCTCGTGCTGGATTTGATCCAGCAAGTAATCGTTGGTTAGAGATTACAAAGATCGACGACAATACATTCTCTGTTAATATTGGTGGTTCTTCTTACACTGGAGCGCATACATTCGTAAGTGCTGCAGCAAATGGAATTAAGAGACAAGATGGAACATTAACAGTTAATGTTGGTACATCATCTAACACAACCGCACATACATTTGTAAGTGGTCTTGGAAATGGTGTTAAATTTACACCACAATCTTTACACACATTCGTATCTGCAACTGCTAATGCAGTATCACATTCTCCACAGTCACCTCATGCATTTGTAAGAGCAAGTGCAGATGCTGTAAGTGCTTACTCTTCTACCAGCAGTTCTGCTAATGCTATTTGTGCTGGTATAGAATCTAGTATTGACACAGCATTAGAACTGTTTGAGGACATTCTAGATGGAACAACTGCTCCTGGTAATACTACTCAAACATTTGGATCTTTATATGATACTGCTGCTATTATCAATTATCCTAGCAGTTACATCTTTGATTTCAACAATCAGAGAATGGCGATTCGTGGTGACTTTGATGACTTCCCAATCATTGAAGCATCTCCATACACACAGAACGCATCTGTTATCTCCTTCAGAGGTGGTGGTGGTGCTCTAATTGATGGTGCTAAAGTTAAGCAACCTAACTGCCCATTCCCTGGTCTAGAACCAGATGGATCAGCATCCTTCCCTAATCAGGGTAAGTCCATGGTTGCTGCCGCATTCACGATTGTATCGTTTGGTGGTACTGGATATAAGATTATCAATGATGGTTATGTACAGTTAGTTTCTGTATTCGTTATCTTCTGTCAAGATGGTGTTCTTGCTGAGTCGGGTGGTTACGCTTCTATCACCAACTCTGCTACCAACTTTGGTACATTTGCCCTAAGAGGTATTGGATATAGAGAAGAATGTTATGAGTTTGACCAAGCGACTGTTAACGTAGTTTCTCAAACTCCAACTGGTAGAACCACCATGACAATTGGTGGTATTGGTAGAGAACCACTTGAGCACTACATTGTTAAAGTTGATGGATATAGAAATGCAGATCCAGCGAAAGAGTTCTTTATTGATGCCGTAGAAGGTGTTACAGTTGGACCTCCTTTCTCTGCAACGATCACAATTGATGACGGTATTGGAAATGGTCTCACACTTATCAGAGAATCTGATGGTGCTACTATCTCTGGTCTAACAGCACTACAGCAAGCACTTACACCTGCAGCTGCATCTAACGCAACAATTAAGTTACATAGACCATCTATTGTTAACTCCTCCTCCCATACCTGGGAATTCGCAGGTTCGGGTAATAACTACCTTGCACTACCTGAGAACGGTGGTACTAAAGTAGAGGCAAACGAGCAAGTATCTCAAGATTATGGTCGTGTATATGTCTCTGGTACTGACGAACTAGGTGACTTTAAAGTTGGTACATTCGCAAGAATCGAGAACAGAACTGGTAACATCACCTTCACGGGTACGGTTACCATCTCTGAAGTTGAATTCTTGAAACTGAAAGGTGGCGACGTTGTTGTTACTGGTTTCGACGCATCTAACACACTTGGTGGTGCTAACACTAGTGACTCTAAACTACCAACTCAGAAGGCAGTTAAGGATTACATCACTAACAACCTCGGTCCATATATCAACAAACCATATTCTACGAACGCTGTTCCTAGAGCACTGGTTGAACTTACTGACTCTGGTAAGATTTCTATCGACCAGATTCCAGCACTCAGACCTTTCCAAGTATTTACTGTTGCAACTCAAGCAGACAGATTAAAGATTGAAGGAGCACTTGCTGGTGATATTGCTATCCAACAGGATACATCACAGTCATTCATCTTAAACAATGACCTCGAAAGTTTATTCTTAGGATTCCCAGTTGATCCTAATCTAGTATTCAACCTCAATGATGTTTATACTGGTTCTCCTTCTACAGGTAGAATCCAAGCTACTGAATACAGAGAGGGTGTAATTTCTAGAATCAATATTACAGATGGTGGTTCTGGATATACTGTTGCTCCTACTGTGACAATTTCTGGTGGTAACCCAGCAGCTGGTGCTGTAGCAGCAACTGCAACATGTACCATTGCAAACGGTGAAGTTGTTACTGTTACTATTGAGGAAAATGCAGGACTATTTGGTGGTAAAGGTTATACAACACAACCAGTAGTCACATTCCAAGCACCTCCTGGTGCAGGAACACAAGCAACTGGTGTTGTCTTAATTGAAAGTAGATTGTATGGTGATATTGTCAACAATATCAAGATGCTTGATACTGATACATTTGATGACAGTGATGCACCTGTAAATACTATCAATATCAGCAGAGTTGTTAATACATCTTCTACTAATGTTAATAACTGGGTATCTCTATCATCTAACCAGATTGCTGCATCTGATATTACATCAGGTGTTATTGAAACAGATAGATTGGCAACGGGTGGTGCTGCTAGTTCCTTCACCTTCTTAAGAGGTGACCAAAACTATGCTCCTGCAGTACAATCTATCAAAGGTGCAGAAACAAGATACTTTGCACGACTTTACTCTCAGGCGTCAACTGGTGCTAACGCACTAATTTTCGTAAGTAATTCCAATGCTTTAATTGGTCACGCAGTTGTTGCTGATACAGCAGGTATTGCAGCAAATACTAGTATCAACGGTGTTACAACTGTTGGTGGATTAACTACAGTTTCTATCAACAATCCACTTTCAGCAACACTTGCTGCTGGAACTGTAATTCAATTCGAGAGAGGAGCTTCACCTCTAACGTTTGATTCTTCAAATACTATTGGTAACTTTATTGATGGTGTTGTTATCGCTAATCCTGGTTCAGGATATACTGATGGACAATACTTTGACATCACTCTTGATGGTGGATCTGGAGTTGATCTAAGAGCTAACCTCATCATTTCTGGTGGTGAAGTAACTGATGCTACGGTAACAAATGCTGGTTCTGGTTATACATCAGATTTCCAAATTACTCCTAATCCAGGTGCAATTGGTGGTGGATCTAACCTAGTTCTTCTTGCAAAAGTTAGTACCGTTAACAAACAGTTTGCTAACGTCGCAGTTGATATTCAAAGAGTTTCTGATCTAACAATTTCTGCTGATGAATTTGGAACCATTGGTGTTTCAAGATTTAGAAAATCTCAGTTCAATATTGGACAAGAAGGAAACGGTTCAATCACTATTAAAACAGGTCCAGATAGCGGACTTGACGCTGACTTACTAGATGGTCAGCAAGGTTCTTACTACCTCAACGGTGCATTCTTCGTTGATAGTAGTATCAATCCAGATAAACTTGCTAGTGGTACTTACAGTATTGATATTAGTGGTAGATCTACTAACACACTTCGTGTTGACACTGGTATTAATAACCCAACTTCCAACCCAGCTCCAAGTGATGCTGTTCAGGGTATTACTTTAGCAACGGTATTCAATAGTTCTAACGGTCTATTGACTGCATTCCCAAGTGTTGATACTGGAAGTGCTAACTCTGCCAAGCATTTAGTCATGACTCTCCGTAATGGTGAGTCTGGTATTGATGCTACATTTGGTGGTGTAAGACAATTAGCATTTGGTAATGACGATAGATTGTACTTACGTGGTTCTGGAGATGGAGTATCCTCTTATGGATCTTGGTATGAAGTATGGAACTCTGGTAACCAGGGTATCGACAGTGGAATGGATGCCGACAAACTCGATAATAAAGAGGGTGAGTGGTATCAAGATGGTTGGAATATCAAGAATAATGAAATCTTTGATACAAGACTTCCAACATGGAGAAGTTCCACCAAGTTTAGAAACAAGATTGAAGTTAAATCTTACACTGGAACAGACGTTGCTTACAGAATTCTAGTAAGACAAGTTCTTGATATCAGTCCTGGTGGAGATTTTGAACCAGGATCTCAAATTAATATTTACAATATCAACAAACAGGATATTGGTGACTTCTTTATTGATAATGCACAGCAGTTAAATGATCAAAATGATTCTACTAAGAGCTACACAATGCTTATTGGTAGACTTGCTTCTGGTGGTAACCTTGCTTCTGCCGTATTCCTAGGCGTTGCTGGTGACGAAAGAAACTTTGAAAACTATGAAATTTATGATAGCAACACCACACAATTTGCAGAACTTGGAAATTCCAGTGGTGATGGTTTCCTAAGACTTGGTAGATATGATGGTAACTTTGCTACAAATCCATACATCTGGTTCAACTCATCACAGCAACAAGCTGTAGATGGAAGTGGTAATCCTAGTTTCAACGCTGCCATTATTGCTGATGGTGGTAGTGCAACTGAGGGATCTGGTTCTCTAGAATTTATAGTTCTAGATGAAAATGAACTTAAGGTTAATAATAACATTATCTGGAACGCAGGTAACGTAGCGTTCAATACTTCAAACGTAGCTTCTACGGGATCACTCAAATCTGCTGTAATGAGAGATACCAATGGCGATTTTGCCGCTGGTACTATCACCGCTGCTCTAACAGGTGCTGCATCACTCAACGTATTGAAGACGGGTGATACAATGACTGGTGCTCTAACGATCACTGGTAACAACAATCTAACAGTTCAAGGAACTGGTGCTTTATCAGTTGGTGGTACTGGAACAATCGGTTCTAATTTCACTGTTGATGGTGGAGTTTTCTATGTTAATGCAACTGATAATGTAGTTAACGTTGGTCAAACAACCAACTCTAATAATACTACATTCAATGTTTATGATGCAACTGGTAGTTCCGAATTTGCCATTGGATCAGCATTATCTTCACAAAGATCAATTTATCAATCAAGTGTATTCAATCAAATAGACACTGGTGAATCTGGTCTGATTCTACAACATGGTGCATCTGCTGCTGCTCAGTGGGGTATTTCAACACACAGAACAAGTAGTAGTGTTGGTGAACTTATCTTCAGAACTAGAACAGCAAACTCTAGTTCTGCTGAGAGAATGAAAATTACCAATGGTGGTAATGTTCTTCCTGGCGCTGATAGTGATCAAGATTTAGGTAGTGATTCTCTAAGATGGCAGAGTGTATACAGTGATATTACACATGCACTCAACAGTGTAAGAATTGCAAAAGGAACTGCAAACCAAGAAGCAGATCTACATTTCAGAGGTGGTGCTGCTGGTGCTGGTGGTGGTAGAGGATTCCGTCTAGGATCTAATATTGGTGGCGGTGCTGATATGTTTGAGATCTATGCATCTCAAACTAATGGTGGTGATGATTGGAAGAGTTTGTCAACTCCTGCTGGAGCTCCTGCACTTTCCATCAAAGGTGAAAATAATAGAATGGGTATCAATACCAATGTTACTTCTGGTACAGATACTACAGTTACACCTAATGTCAATAGAGATTACATCTTGAATGTTCAGGGTGATATGAACCTCAACGGTCAATTCTTCCAGAACAATGCTGAGTTTGTAACTTCCAGATGGACAGAAGCTACTAACCAAACTGATATCTATAGATTATCTAAGGTTGGTATCGGTCCTGAATCCAACGCAGTCAAACTTCCTCAGAAGGAATTGGTTGTTGGTGGAGACATTGATGTTAACAACGGAGAATTTAAAGGAGATGGAACACTAACTGGTGGATCACAATGGTTCTCACCTGGTTACTTTGGTGTTGATAGAGCTGTTGAACTAGACCCAATGGAAACATATGGTGCTGTTAAGTTTAGAAGAGTTAATGCTGGACAATACTACTGGTGGGTTCTAATTGTTGAGCAAACATCAGTTGGTAATTATACAGTACAATATGGTGCAAAGATCAAAACTCCAACTGCTGGAACAACAGGTGAAATTTTAGAATTTGATTTTGCTAGTGCAGAAGCAACTGTTGGAACTCCACAACTAACAGCTGGTAAAATTTACAACCTTGCATGGTTGAGTGGTGACGGTGGATCTGGTGGAAGTCCTAGTGGAAGCATTTATGCTGATGCTACTAGTGGTGGTCTAGTTGACTATGTACAAACTAACGGTGCTCCAACTAGTGGTGGTACATACACTACATCAAGTAACAGCACTGGTAATAACATTCACATGCAGTTATTACCTGCTAAAGCATCACTATCTGCTAACGGTTTTGAACAGTGGACTGATAGTTATGGAATGTTCAAGAAATGTAAGCAGACAATTGATGAAACAGTTGTTGTTAAAAATGGAGAGTTCATTGTCTCCTTTGGTGACTTAACAATTGCACAAGGAAAAGAAGTTACTATCAATTCTGGTGGTAACTGGACAATTAAATAAATAACTAATAAATAAGTAAGATACGAGAGTTTTTAGAACATGTCATCTCTTAATGTAGATAAACTGAATGTAACAACAGGAATTGAACTTCCTTCGTATACTGCAAGTAATAGACCTACTGGAACGGTGGGTCTAATGATCTTCAATTCCGATACTGGAACAGTTGAAATTTATGATGGTGCTTCATGGATTTCTACAGGTCAAGGTGGTATCGAAGCAACTGGTGGAATTGTAAGTGTTAGCGGTAATTACAAAATGCACGCTTTCACTCAACCAGGAACTTCTGCTTTCACAGTTAATTCAGTTCCCGCTGGAACAACTGCAGAAGTTTTAGTCGTTGCTGGTGGTGGCGGTGGCGGTGGTTCCTATGGCGGAGGAGGAGGCGGTGGAGGCGGTGGCGTTGTCCATCATACTTCATATCCTATTTCCGTTGGAACTTATAACGTTGTTGTTGGTGACGGTGGTATATCAGGAGTTGGTTCGCCAGGAACTAATACTTCTAACTCTTCTGCAACTCATGGTCGTCCTGGTGGCGACAGTTACTTTGATAATATTCAAGCTATTGGTGGCGGTGGCGGAAACGAGTGTTTCTATTACTTCTCAATCTACAAGAATGGTGGATCTGGTGGAGGTGGTGGAGATTATTGGCCAGCAACTAGAGCAGGAAACGTACCTGGTGGTAGAGCATGGACTGGAGGAAATGCTCTCCAAGGAAATAATGCAGGTGGAACATACTACGGAAACGCAGGTGGTAGCAGAGCATCGGAAGATGGTGGACATGCATCTCCTCATGAAGGTGCTGGTGGAGGTGGTGCAGGAGGTACTGCATCTGGAGGTAATTCCTCTACAGCAAGTAATGGCGGAATCGGAATTCAATTAAATCAATTCTCACCTTATGGATTCCCTTCAGGATGGTTCGCTGGTGGTGGTGGAGGTGGATACTACACTACAGGTGGAGGTTCTGCTAACAGAGCAAATAATTCTACTGGAGGTTACTACGGCGGTGGTGGTCGTGGTGGATCTACTGGTTATTCCTTATATGGAGAAGATGGTGTAAACGCTACAGGCGGTGGCGGCGGCGGTGGATCAGGTAACAATACCAACCCACCAGCAGGTAGAGGCGGATCAGGAATTGTTATTGTACGTTATCAAATCTAAAAAATGTCAAAGTTAACAGTAGGTACTCTAAGACCGTCCGAGGCATTTACAGTTCCTCTTCAAACGACGGCAGTGAGAAATGCTACCAACCATGTTGTTGGAGCTATCATTTATAACACAGATACTGGTGCAGCTCAAGTTCTAACCGCAAACAGTGGTTGGTTAAATCTTGGTAAGGGAAAGGTGCAAGCTACTGGTGGAACTGTTACCACACCAGGTGATGGTTATAAGTATCATGCATTTACAAATACAGCATCCCCACAGACATTCACTGTTACCGCAGCTGGATTCCAAGCATCCATTGAACTTTTAATTGTCGCTGGTGGCGGCGGTGGAGGAGGTTCCCACGGCGGTGGCGGCGGTGGCGGCGGAGGAGGAGTCCTCTGGCAACCACAATGGTTCCCTGAGACAGGAGATTACACAGTAAAAGTTGGTGCTGGTGGGGCAGGTGGTCAGACTGGTTCTTACTACACAAATGGATATTATTACACAGGACAAGGAGATGGTAATTTCTTCCATGGTCGTAGAGGAGAAAATAGTTATGTGAAAAAAACTAATAATGACCAAATCCAATTCGTTGCCATTGGTGGCGGTGGTGGAATGGAATCATTCTACACAAATAACGAGCAAAGAACTAAAACTGGAACCAATTATTGGGGAAAGAATGACGGTTTTGATGAAAGAGATGGTGGATCAGGTGGTGGATCAGGAGACCACTACAGTGGAGTTCAATCATGGGTAACTCATAACACTGGTGGTAGATGCATCCAAGGAAACTTTGGTGGTTATGGATATGGTAATGGTGGTGGTAGCAGACACGCATGGGGAATCGGACCACACAACGGACCTTATAATAGAAAAAATAATGGAGATTATCCATCAGGTAACATGGGTTCTGATGGTGGATATGTTCCAGATTATGGAATGAATGGTCACGGACAAGACACTGGTCATGGACAACCACATGAAGGTGCTGGCGGTGGCGGAGCTGGAGGATTTGAATTAGGTCGTATGGGTAGTAATACTGATTATGGTCAAGTTAACTGGCCAGCATTGGTAAAACCTTGGAGTAATAGTGCGCCAGGTTCTGGTGGTCCTGGTAGATATTTTCCTGGTTTTGAAGCATGGGGAACTACACAAACCAACGGAACTACTGGAAACAGAGGTTGGTTTGGTGGTGGTGGAGACGGTGGTCAATACTGGTACGCCACCAATGGTGACAGAGGAGAAAACTTTAAAGGTGGTGGCGGTGGAAGAGGAAACCACCAACACAATGGTTACTATGCAACCAATGGTCTTCCTAATACAGGAGGCGGCGGTGGCGGTGGATCACAAAATAATGCTGGTGGAGGAAATCAATCAGGACAACCTGCAGGTTCTGGTGGTTCTGGTATTGTTATTATCAGATATAAAGCGTAACTACCATGCCCAACAAACAAAGGTATCTCTCACTCCACTGAGTATTGGATTTACCCTATGTTGATATAAGAAATTAGAGGGGAAGCATACCACTTCCCCTTTTTTTAGTTTTATGGCATAATCTTCCCAGAATACTAATTCACCACCTTCGTAGTCATCGTTAAGAGCTCCAACAAAAGAGAGTGCAGGAATACCAGGATTACTACCATCAAATAAACTTTTAATGTGATCAAAATGCATTTCCATTTTTTGATCAATGTGATAACGATTGAATCTAATTTCTGAATATGAAAAGATAAAATTAGATGTGTTGATATGGGATTCGTCTGAATAATTTTTTTGATATCTGTTTCCAGTTTGCAAAACAAAAGAATTCAAAATTGAATCAAGAGGTTTTGAATAAGTTATATCTGGTTCTTTGGGTGCTTCTGTTGCTTCCACTGCATCTCCATATATGGATCCCCATTGATGCTTCTCCCAATGATTAGATTCTAATTCTTTTAGAACATAATCACATATAGGATCTGGTATTGATTTTTCTACTAAGATAAAATCAAGGAGTTTGCTGGACTGCTTCATTGAAAAATTGCTCGATGTTTAAACCTTTATCCTTAAATTCATACCACCCAGTGGCAATATATTTTGTTTGAGATGGACTTGCAATTCCATGATGTGTATGTGTCCAATATGCTGGCCAGATAACTAATCTTCCTTCTACAGCATCCGTTGCAATATCATAGTTTACAAAACGAGTTCCACCTTTATCGGTAACAGTATTCAAATAGAACATCCATGCCATAATTCTTCCTGTAGTACCATCCATACATTCACAATGTGGAGCATGATATCCTTGTTCTGGTTCGTATTTTTGAATATTATATAACTCAGCTAACTCCCAAGTAGATACGTTATCAATCTCTGGATGTACTTCTCTATATTTTCCAATATACGTAAGAAGAGTAGAGGCAATAATTTTATCTGGTTCTGTCCAGTTATGAAAATTCATCCAAACATCAGTAGAATCTTTATAAGTTTTATCTACTTGAATATCCCAAGCATCTTTATATACCTGACCAGGATGTTTAAGGTTTGGTGGAGCACCATCAAAGAACTCCATAATTTCCTTACACTGTTCTGGAGTAAGAGCGTTGTCGTATACTTCTATAAAATTTTTCATTTTAAATTAAAGGAAATAATTGTTCTTCTTTTATCACTCATATTTGAGGATGCTTCATGTTGAATAAAAGATGGAAATATAATAAGATCTCCTTCTTTTACCTTAGGCACATATGATTCATATTGACCTAATATACTTCTACTGTTTGATGGATATGGACAGTAAAATGTTGTTGCTGAATGTTCTTCACTATCAAATTCTACATATAAAACTGCACTCCATCCACCAATGCCATGGTTATGAACTTGAAAATTGTTATATTTTTCGTATGTTTGAAACCAGATAGCATTCAAGTCCCAACTTTCTTGAGTAGATGAGCAGAATGATTTCATTTCATCATCTATGCAACTTAGAATAGTATTAGCATACTCAGGTGGTTCATTCAAATTTTCAAAATAATCAGTATAGTGATTCTTATCACCATGACTACTGCTTTTTGATTTCTCCAATTTGTATTTTTTAAAATCTGGAAGGTTATCTAGGATAACCTTCTTTTTGTTTTTCCAATCTTCAATACTGAATAAGTAAAAAGGAATACTAAACTGGTTTTCAATCATCAGTTTACGGTAAGATCCACAGCAATAATTTTATCATGCTCATCCCAATTACATTTTCCAGAAGGAAAACTGTTAAATGCAATTGACCATCTTGGATCATCTCCTTGATGTGGTTCAGTATAATGCTTCATGTATGCAGGAAACAAAATTAATTGACCAGGATAAGCTCTAGGAGTCCAAGTGTCATTTGTAGTTTTATCAAATACTTGAAGACCTCTAAGTTTTTGTTCTACTGGATCTGTAAAACATGTTCCAATACCATCATGAAGATGAAAAACACCAGAGACCAATGACATGGTATGGTAATGTGCATGGTGTTGTGCATGTTTAATTGACTTATTTCCCCACATCAAAGTAGGTTCAAGTTTTTCACATTGCATTTCAAAGCGTTTTCTATAATACTCAAGGCAAATTTTTATCCATGCAGTAAGTTCAGCAAACTCTTGTCTCCTATGCAATTCTCTGTCTAAGGTTTGTACTGCTCTCACAATAACAGTTTGAGACATTTGTGAGGGAATTGGATCTTTAAATTTTAGAGCGTTTTGTTCTTCTTCTAACTGATGCCTTTTATCAACTTCTTCATCAAGAATAGGAATTAATTTTTTCCAATCAACTTTTTCTGATAAGTCAAAGTTGAAAATGTATGAAGGAAAGATACCATCAATGCTTGCTTCTAGATCCATTATGATAAGTCACGAATAGTTTTTACAATGTTGAATGAGATTACAATTTTTTCCCCTTCTCCTTCCTGTTTAGTTGTTCCATGAATAAAATCACTTCTAAACATTAGAAGCCTAGCAGGTACACAAGGGTAATTGGTTGTAGACCAATTCAGTGGGTTGCTGTATTTAGGGGGTTCAAAAGGAGGGTCCATTTGATCATAAAACGTAATCGAATTCTCTTCTGATGTCTTTACGTAGTATGCTCCTGACATAATACAACCAGGGTGTGAGTGTGGAAATAGAAAATCATCCTTGTTACTAATGTTACTCCACATATTACCAATAAAACATTCTGAGATATAATCTTCACAATATCCCAAACGGTCCATATAGAAAGCAAAGTTATCCATGATTACTGAAGATAATTCAGAGAACACTTCCTCTTTCTGTAATAATCTATTAGTCAGGTGAGATGAATTGACCTGAAATGCTTTTGTTCTTTCTGTTACTAACTCCTTACACTTCTTCTCTAGTTCTGGAAGAAGATCTTCACACACTTCATCTCTGATATACACTGTCCTCGGAAACCAGGTTTCAATCCTAGGTGGTTGATTTGACATTAATGTGCTATAGTTCTAAATACAATATACTATACCACGTTATATTAAAAATGTCAATAGATATGGAAGGAAGAGTTGATATTGATCTTGAAACAGCAGAATTATTGACTCGCAAGACAGTTACTAGCGAAAGAGAAGTTGATTTTCGTAGAAAACTGGGCATCGTTTTTGGTGATCAGGTATTGGTTGCATTAGCACTTGATATTGCATATGATATTATTCCTGGCAAGGGTGGTTTGTTCTGGAAAATTGCAGAACCTATTCTTGAGGAGTTTAAAGACGTAGTTGAAATGCTAAATCCTAATGAAATTAAGATGTACGCTGATAAAAAACCAGATGAGTTAACACAAGCGCACTTGTTAACACTTGAGGAAGGACCAACACCTCCAAAAGGTTGATTATAAATACAGTCATACACACCATTATATGTGATTACTATGGATCCCGCAGCACTAAAACAAAATTTTGAAGAGCAAATTGCTAGCACAGTAAAACAAATTACTGAACTAGAAGCAAATCTAGTTAAAGCAAAAGAATATAAAATTAAATTAGAGGGTGGTTTAGAAACTCTGAATCTTCTAGAGGAGAAACCAGCAGAAACTGCTCCACCAGAAGCAGAAACACCAGCAGAATAAATACCAGATCCCTTCTTCCTAAATAGGTAAGAAGGGATTTTTGTG
>CESM01011911.1_pt1 | contig 13371 bp, 13 predicted proteins | sample 361421 | NCBI WGS metagenome assembly CESM01 (sample SAMEA2622219, study PRJEB7988) | marine metagenome | isolation source: saline water (ENVO:00002010), including | reverse complement strand
GGACGTGATGTAAGTATCGCCCCCCCATCACCCCCTACGGCCATATTTTTGCTAGGGAAAAAGGAGAATGTGGCAATATCCCCGAAAGAACCGATACGTTTGCCGTTAAGTGAACCCCCGTGACCTTGTGCACTATCTTCAATCACTGGAATACCGCGTGTCCGACCAATTTCAAAAACTCTAGGATCGACTGGTTGACCGTAAAGGTGTACTGCGATAATTGCACGTGTCCGATCTGTAATGGCACCCTCGATAGCATCGGGATCAATGGTATAGTGGTCCTCCTCAATCTCTACAAAAATAGGAGTTGCTTGAACGAGATTGATGCATGTTGCACTCGCGATATAGGTATGGCTAGGAACAATTACTTCGTCTCCGGGCCCAATTCCAAGCACTTGGAGAGCTGCGATTAATGCCACTGAACCATTACTACAAGGAACACCAGATATGGCGCCACAGTACTCTGCCCATTCTGAACCGAAGGCTTTGGATTCAGGCCCCTTAATCCATGCTCCTGAATCGAGGATGCGGGCTGTTGTCGCCCTCATCTCATCATCGATGTGCATTCGACCCATCGGTATTCGATCCATGGGCATCATGAGTAGTCCTACACCCCTGCGTATTTGACCGGTTCTATCTCATCATATAGTGAGGTCCTCAAGTAAGGCTCTGAAGATAGATACCGCTCTACGATGGTCCGTCACACCTGCATGTTCGAATGCGAGTTTTCCTAATTCTTCCCGCCTATTCCAGCACTCTCTGAGTACTTTTGAGAACTCCATAATATCGTGATGATCATGGACAATGACGCCCCCTGGGCCTAATGCTTCGGGTTGGGAGCCTAGCCCACAAGTAACTGTTGGAACACCAAAAACACCGGCTTCGTTGATGACTCGCCCCCATGTTCCTGCTGTTTCACCTATGATCACATGTACATCAGCTGCTGCAAATGCTTGCTCAATTGGAACATGGCCATGACTCGTTGCATTTGGGTGAATACCTAGGCGCTCTACATAATGTCCAGATCCATAAATATCGAAATGGGCTTCAGGCCAATGTTTGTGGAGGTGTGGAAATAGTCGTTCATAGGCTTTGAAGCCTTTTTCAGGTGTTACTCCTACAATAGCAAAACGAGGAGATTGTCTGTCTGAACGATTTACTAAGCCCTCTTGGCGCCACTTTTTCACATGAGTAAGATTGGTGAAGCGCTTACCATAATCAATAGCTAAAGGGATGTTTGCATTTCTTTGCATTGTAAAAATTTCAGCCACTTGGCGCCCCAATCCTTCACCAGCCGTACAAACACAAATCGCACCCTCGATCGCCGATCGAAACATCTCTGGAAAGCGGAATGGTACATCATCTCGAATGAAAATCAAGTATGGGATTCCTTTTCGTTGAAAGGCATCGGCCGCGCCTGCCGACCATGTAAGTTGAGTAATTCCAAGTTGGGGAGGTGTTAGCATTTCATCCAACCAGCTACTAACCATTTTTGAAAAACGGCGATTTGTCCGGCGAAGATGATGTTGGTACAGATGGGGTTCGGAGAGGCCTGTTTTCTTTGATCTGAGACGCCAAGCTAATCCCGACCACACCGACTCAGTCGGAATTTTGAGAATTTGTTTCCGGATTTGTCCATCCAATAAACCAGTTAACTCTCCAGAGTGTGCATGACAAGATTCGATTTTCCAAGGCTCTAAATTTTCGGAATTTTTGTAATCTACTGTCACTAACGGACGAAACTCAATTTCTTCTTTGAAGGCTGGTCCAGGTACAAGTAAGCCATTGACTAACGTACAAAGAGACCGTTCGGCACCCCCTCCTGGAGGGTCTAAGGAGCATGCTGCTACGGCAAGACGACGCATGGGGGCACCTGATAGTTAGCTGCCGTCTTCGGCGATAGAGTCGGCTCGATCTCGAGATGCATCAACAAGTCCGGATGGGAAAAAATGGAGATCTGGAACTGGAGATGGGAGATTCTCATCCCAAAACTTCTGACTTCTGACCCAAATCTCTTGTTCCCCACACCATTGAAGCCAAGAGTCAACCCACGCACAGGTGTCTTGAATTCTTACATCATCAGCCGCTTGCCGACGAAGAATCTCATTTAGATGGCCGATCACAAAGACGTTGGCTGGAATGAGAGCATAAGTACCAAATGGATTTCTTTCTGTGTCAACGGTTCGCTGCTCCTTCCATAAACCGAGAAATCTATCGTAAACAAAACCGATGAATAAAACGAAAAAGCCGACGAGGGCCCCGATAGAGGCAAGGCCATAGTATGTGGTGGAAATCCCTAGGAAGGTGTTCCCACCCGTAAATCTCCAAGAAACATAAGGCCATATCAAGAGAGTGAGGGTTGTCACCCAGAATGCCATGGAAATGAGAGTCTGGGACTGTTGAAGTCGCCAGTACTGTCGCATGATCGTCTTCTTCATGAATTGAAATGCATGGAATCCCCTTATGGAACCGATGGCTTCGCGCCGTTACTTTGATTGAATTTTAGGCAATAAGCCACAACGCGTCTACGTGTTCTCCGGGTTCAATATTGGTATTTGGTGGGATTAGGGTTAGTGCATCATTGAGTACCATTGAACGAACGTTTCCACTCCCTTGGTGAGTTAATGGTCGACCGACAAGCCCGGTTTCACTAGATGTAATTTGGATGCGTCGAAGGCAAAGACGGTTGCCTGCCCCCCTCAACCCCTCTTCCATTTTTACAATAACTCGGCGATGGAATATATCTGGGTGACTGATCCATGGCACAATAAGAAGGTGGAAGACGGTTTGACTTGATACAGGGTTTCCAGGTAAACCGAATATTGGTGTTCCATTCCAATGACCGAATATTGGGGGGCCACCAGGACGCATGAGAACTTTCCAAAAAATTGCAGCATTGCGTTCTATCAATGAAGATCTGATGAAGTCCTTTTCACCCATACTCACCCCACCTGATGTGAGAATCAAATCCACTTCTTCAGCACAATAATCGAGGGTTTTGTGTAAAGATTCTTGATTGTCAAGTACTGGTTTGATGATGATTGGTTCTGCACCCGCTTTACGAATAAGAGCTGAAAGAGCAATGCTGTTTGAATCATAGATTCTCCCCGGTTCTAGTGGTTTTCCAAGTTCTGTGAGTTCATCCCCAGTGGGTATAATCGCAATTCGAAGTTTTGACCTAACAGGTAGAGATTTGTGCCCTATTGTTGCTGCAAGGGCGCAAGAAGAAGATGTTACTATATTTCCTGTAGAAAGGGCAACTTCTCCAAGAGAAATGTTCTCACCCTTTCGACGAATGTAATCCTGTCTAGGTAATCCCTGTATTCCATCTTCGATCATTACTAAGGCGTCGGCTCCTAATGGAATTGGTGCGCCTGTCATAATACGATAGATCTCTGTGGGGTTGAGGGATTTGGTTATTGGTTGGTCGCCCGCAAAGATCGTGCCAATTTCTATTCTTGATTCTGGTAAATCGGAAAGTTGGACTGCCCAGCCATCAATAGATGAATTATCAAATGGGGGATCGTCACATCGAGCAAGAATATCTCTAGCAAGTATTCGCCCTTGGGCATGTTCCAATCCTATCTCTTCAGTGGCCCATTTGAATGGATGAGATGCAAGTATCTCTTGCGCCCGCTCGACAGAGATGAGGGTTTCCATCATCCATCTTATGGATGGGTTTGGTTTGAGGGCATCGGGAATCTATCTTAAGCACGAAGAAGAGGAAGATGTGTGATGCCTGAGTTTGGTATGGTCCTTCTTGGCCTCACTTTGGTTGCATTTCTCTATGCGTCTGTTGGCCATGGTGGTGCTTCAGGATATTTGGCGATTCTTTCTCTCACAAGTTATGCAGCAATGTCCAATGAATGGTTAAAACAACATGCATGGTGCCTAAATCTGATCGTAGCAGGAATTGCTTTTCACCATTATAGAAGGGCAGGACACTATAATTCAACTCTCACTTTACCGTTTATTGTAACGAGTATTCCAGCAGCATTCGTGGGGGGATTAATGGTTGTAAATGATGTAACTTATGACACGTTACTTTCCTTTGTCCTTATCTGGGCTGCAATTCGAATTATGCAAGGAGTTGGGGTGGATCGTGAAGATGAGGTTGAGCTGCCGATGAAATCTGTTGCAATGAGTACGGGAGTTGGTATTGGAGGAATAAGTGGAATTATTGGTGTTGGGGGAGGTATTTTCCTCTCCCCACTTCTTATTTTGAGAGGTTGGGGGACTGCAAAAACAGTGGCCGCTACTTCTGCAGTATTCATCTGGGCAAATTCATTTGCAGGATTAATGGGGGTTGTAGTTCGAGGTGGGCTTGACCTCGATATATCCATACTTGGACCGTTTGTTATGTGTGTAGTTGTGGGGGGCTTCATTGGTGCAAGGTTTGGTTCCAATCATTCATCCCAATATACTGTGAGGTGGCTTCTTGCAATTGTGCTATTGTTGGCTGCTTTGCGACGAACACTTGGAATGTTCGGGCTCTGGGGTTAGTCATTCGATTGTATCGACGTGCCCACAATCTGGGTTCGCACATTCAACTTGATAGCGTGCACGCTTCGGCTTAGGAATCCGATTCATTGCACCACAATATGTGCATTGGTGTTGAACAATTTCTGGTTGTTTGGGCCCGTCGTCGTCCTTCTTTGGATCTTGAATTTTAGACCACCCTGCAGATTCTCTGTGGTCTTGGGTCTTTTTGACAGATCTGGAACGGAGTGAAAGCTTCATCTTCCGGCGCTTTCGGCGGCTCTTCCCATCTCGGGACTTTGTGGGCTTCTTCGCTGCCATGGTATTACCAGAGGGGGTTCTCTATTCAATCACTTCGCATTTTTAGGGGTTAAATTGGGATGTAGAGGGATTTGGAATTCTCAGGAATATGGACGGTTTGCCCATTTGCTTCGATAGATGTGCGTAACGGCTCGATTGCTTCTTCTGGAAGATGGAATAATACGACGTGTTTAGCTCCTGTATTCTTCGCAAATTCAACGAGATGATTGTGCCCACAATGATTAGAGAGATAATATCGTTCAACTTCGCATGCAATTTTTGTTATTGTTCCATAGATTGGGAGGCTTCCATTCTCAAGTAACATCTCACCCCCAGTCCCTTCAGCCTGGTATCCTGTGATAAGAACTGCAGAATCTCGATCCTCCTTTAATCGATTAAGATACCAAAGAACTGGTCCACCTTTGAGCATTCCACTGGTTGTAACTATGACATCTCCGTGAAGGGCTTTTTTCCTGTCTGATTTACTGCCAACTCTACGTACCCATCGCCATATTCGATTCCATTCTTCGGCATCTGTAATGTGGTGTGGGTGGTCTAGCCAATGTTTAGTCACACGCTTGCCCATCCCATCATAATGAACGCGAAGGTTGGGATCTGCCCGGTATAGTAGCCGGAGAATGTCTTGTCCTCTACCTGAAGCAAATGCAGGCACAATCGCAATTCCCCCGCGAGAGACCACTTCCTTAATTTTTTGAATAAAGCGTGTTTCCTCCTCTTTCCTATCAGGGTGTTCTCGACCACCATAAGTGCCCTCCATCACCAACACATCTGCAGATACTGGCTTTGCCCCCCGAACATTAGGACTATCTCGAACGTCGATATCTCCTGTCCAAAGTACACGATATTCTGGTAATTCGAATTCGATCATTGCAGCTCCTGGAACGTGGCCAGCTGGGTGAAGTTGCCAAGACCATTCACCAATTTTTTGTTTCTCATTAAATTGAACAGATTTCCACACTTCTGCGGTTTCTTCAATATCTCGCTTATCCCATGGAAGAGGATGCCCTTCGATTTTCGAGATTTTGTATGTATCATGCCACATCATTGGAGCAAGCGCTCCAGTAAGATCGGTTGAAAAAATTGGACAGCCATGATTTGCAGAAATCCAAGGAACCATTCCGATATGATCTAAGTGACTATGTGTGATAATTGTAGCATCAATAGATGGACATTCATCAGGATATGATGGAGGGTCCCCTGGTGAAAGTCCGTAATCAACCAAAACACGTGTCCCAGTTTTATCTTCAATTACACATCCAACATTACCGACTTCTTGGGCTCCTCCAAGAAAATGGAAACGGATACCTGTATCCACTTTATCTGAAGGATAGCTTGTGGTTCTCCCTGGAGTATAGAACACCATGAAGTTCTACTTCTCTTTGAACTCAATCAAAGTATGGAGGGGGGCCCGTTTGTTTCCATTGGAAATTAAGAAACTCATTTATTTCAGATAATCACGATCACATTTCCAAACTCAATAATGAATAACCCTAATTCTAATAGTTCGATTGTGCATTGATTTTCATTATTCTTTTTCATTGATTTTCCTTCTTGGAAATTACAAAACTATCCTGGAATGGAAACAGGGGGGTGCGGGTAGTGGATGGATTCATTCGATAAGAGAACTTCCGCGATTCAATGGCACGGATTCCAGAGCATGAATTCGATGTTGATGATGATCGATGTTTTGGATGTGCAGCTTGTGTTGCATTTTGTCCGATAAACGCTCTTCAACTGAAGGATCGTTTAGCAGTAGTCAATGAATCAAAATGTACTCATTGTAATCATTGCATCCCTCTTTGTCCAGTTCATGCACTTTCAATCATCCGTGTGGTGTCTTGATGCATGTTGATGTATTCATTGCAAATGCCAATTTAGAATCACTAATCTTAGCTAGAATAATTCAATTAAATTCAGAACGTGAATTATTTATTACAACAGAAAAAGCAGAATTTGGATTTCCAAATGAATCGTGTGGGTTATTACACACTCCAAACATTTTGAATGAATTACAAATATCCCCCCTCCCCCCATCAGTTTCTCTAAGTAACAAAACACCTTTTTCTTTGAGATCTGAATGGTTGGAAAAACATCTTGCAATTATTCTTGCAAAAAATGGGGCGACGTTACAAACTCGAAGCCGTTTAGAAATCGACTCAGAGAACAAAGGCATGCTTAGAGGTGCAACAATCCATCAAGGCATAATTACGTGGAATAAGATATTCAATATTGATTATTCAGATTTTATTCAATGGCACGGTACTATTTCAGCATCTGATGAATTAGATGCAGATCATAAAGGGACAAGGGCAGATGGTACAATTGAAACCTGGCGGAAGAAACCAATCAAATCCACAACCATTCTTGAACGACGCACATCCTTTGGATTAGAAAACACCCCATTCTACATTGATGACATTATTCAACGAGCAAATGAACGATTCAATCGATTCACGAATTCTCCATTATTACCATAGGCTATCTTCAAAGATTCAGAGTGATGACACAGGATATCACAACCCCCGTCTTCCACCACCTCCAAACCAAAGGGGGAGGAGCCCACATTGTTGTTATTGATCCCGACGATCAGACACCCGAAATTGCTGCAAAGCGCGCAATTGCAAGCATAATTGCAGGCACTCAGGCAATTTTGGTTGGAGGATCAACTGCAATTGACGGAACCCCTGTCCACGACACGGTTGTGGCCATCAAAGAAGCAATCGAACTCTGTCGATGGAATACCACCCAAGATTCAGAATCAAATGAAGAAATGTGGGATGTTCCGGTGCTACTATTCCCAGCAGGCGCTAGGGCACTTTCTCCAGCCGCGGACGCAATTACATACATGTCTCTCATGAATAGTCGCAATCTTCAATTTGTGATCGGAGAGCAAGTTATTGGTGCTCCAATCGTCGAAAAAATGGGTATAGAAGCAATTCCAATGGGGTACATTGTATTTGCACCAGGTGGGAAGGTTGGTGCTGTAGGGGAAGCAAATTTAATCGAAAGTGATGATGTTGAGACGGCGGTTGCATATGCTCTTGCAGCTAAAATGCTAGGTTTCAAAATGGTCTATCTTGAGGCGGGTAGTGGTGTTGATCGCCCAGTGAATCCAACAATTGTTCGTGCTGTTAGAGAGGCAATACCTGAATTGGTTTTGATTGTAGGTGGAGGGATGAGGACAGGTGAACTTGCCCAAAAGAGTGTGCGTGCGGGCGCAGATTGGATCGTAACAGGAAATCTTACTGAGGAATATGATGATGCATCAGAACTCGAGAATGTAATGCGAGAATATATTCAAACGATGCGAGAATAGCATCTTTTACCAATTATACAAACGGTTTCCAATCCTTATATTCGAGATGTGCAGCTTGTGGAGCAGCCCCCCCATCATCGAATTCTTCTAATCTTTCAGCTAACCATGTAAACCATTCAAATCGAGTATCTCCTCCATTCTTTCTATCAGAATCGATTAACTTCAAACACAATTTATGGTGGTGTTGAATCAACCCAGAAAACAAGTCATAGACAAGTTTGAATTTCACATCTCCACGAAATACAAGCGCGCCCAAACTTTCCCACGTCGTCATAACAGCAAATGCTTCTTGCCATTTTTCACCATGATATTCTTTGAATTCATCAAGATTATTCAAATTCTCAGGTTGATAGGAAACGATGTACAATCCTCCAGCAAATTCTGGAGATTGAAACAATTCTGCCAAAGATAAAGCAGCAGCACTCTGTCTTGCTTTTTTCAATTCTTTAATCTGAAACCATGAATAAATCGCAGCTCCAAGAATTGTAATTAATCCAAGAATTTCAGCCCATGCAGCAGCAGTTTCAATTTGCATATTACTCACCATTCACCAAAATAAAATTGCTAATGCTTCTTTGAACCAACCCTTGAAAATCGCTGTGATGACCGCAACGGTCAAAAAAACCGTACAGCACAGTTGAAGCAATACTAGCAATATTTCATCCATCTTGATCATCAAATTCTAACAATCTTTACAATTTGAACAATTATCACAACATTTGCATTTACTCATTTTTCTTCCTCCAATTATTCATCAATATCCCGTAGTGCTGGGGGGGCACTTCCACCAGGTGATGGTACATCCCCATCAGGTCCTTCAATTGGTTCCAACCCTGTAGGTAGGCCAGCAGCCTCCCTTCGAGCTTGTACTTGTTCATGAGCACGAACAACATTCAAAGAATCCCTGAAAGCCTTATTGACAACTTCTCGAGTACTTTCTGAACGTTTCATTGCTCCCATTTCCCCAACAAGTCGGTCATGAGTTTCTTCCAATGCCTTCAATTCTGCAGTACGATCTGAAAGACCAGCTTCAATATCTTGCATTGTTAATTGTAGTTGAGCAATACGCTCATCTCTATCAAACACCTCACGATGTAATCTTCGTTCCCTTCGTCTCAAAGCTTCATATTCTCTATTTCTATCAACTAAACGTCGCTTTAATTCTTCAATTTGTTCTGTGAGATATTCATGTTCTGCTGAAACACTACGTGGACCAGACATCACTCGCTGTAACTGTTCTTCCAATTCACGAATACGATCATCTCTTATTTCCAAATGATTTCTTACTTGTTCAACAAGTTCTCTCAATCTATCTCTTTCATCCAATACAGAATCTTTCTCAATTTTTTCATTTTCAAGTTCTTTATGTGCACTCTCTAATTCTTGGTTTAAAGTTCGAACTTCTTCAGCAGTTACAGAAGTCAATCCAGCTTCTGCTGCTTTTTCTAATGCATCTACTAATGTAGCAACCTTTGCTTCCATTTCGACTAACAAACCAGTTTTTTCTTCTAATTCTTCAGCCATTGTTGAATTATCTCTTTCAAGAGAGTCCACTTTCATTGCTCCACTACTTACTGCCATTTCTTCAATTTCTGAACGACCATCTTCAACTAATCGTTCTAAATGGATTATTTGTGCTTCTCGATCTCTAATATCTTCTTCAAGCCTAATTAATCGTGCACGATCAGGAGATCCAATATCTTCCCTCTCTTTCAAATCTAATTCTAAAACACGATTTTGTTGTCGTAACCCAGCAACCTCTTCATTGATGAGAGAAAGGTCTTCCCAAGCACTCATTACTTCTTTGATTAATTGGTCAGGAGCATAGCTATTCAACATATTAGCCAAGGCTTCTCTATCGGCTCCACCAGGCATAGGGGCATCTTGAGTGGTCATGTCAACAGATAGCATCGTTGAAACCGCATTCTTGAACCTTCGGTGTGTGTTGACCCCTTGAAGGCCATATTTGAAGGTCTTAGAGAAACGCCATCATTCAATTGCAGTGTACATTTCATCAGGCATTGCTGACGCTAATTTCAAAGCACCATCTGCAACACGGACCACAGGATCTTCTGCGCACCAAACAGTGACATCACCAATATCTGCTAATTGTTGTGCCACACGGTCTGCCAATCCTTCAATCAATGAACCACCACCAGCGAGAATAATGTTATTTCTAAGAGCGGATTGGTATTCAGGGTCAGCACCTGCAACGATCTTTTTCAATCCCTCAACAATATGTGGAACTAAATCATTGCAAGCCAAACGAATCAAATCACCAATATCGACGTGCTGTTTCTTACCTTCTACAGATAAATCAACCATAAACTCATTTCCACTATCTCCAACATGTGATCCTTCCTCCTTCCATCGACGAACCATTGATTGTGTAAGTTGTGCACCAGAATATTTCTTACTAATTAGTTCCATTAATCGATGGTCTAACCAATCTCCTGCTTCTTCGATAGTTAATTGATCATCATCTGTTGGGAAGGTTCCGTAAATTCTAGCAATATCTGTTGTACCAGCTCCAATATCTACTACAATACTTCCTGCTATTTGGTCTAGTCCAAATGCAACTGCAAATGGTTCAGATACTACCATAATTCCATTTACAAGGCCCCTTAGAATTGAAACCAAGTTTGTCTTATCTGTGAAACTAATATGTGATGGGCTACAAATAACTCCTAGAACCTCATCATATTCTTCAGGATCACAATTCTCAATCAAATGAGTAACAAAGGCCTTGGCAGCACTCAAATTATCTTCATCATCTTGAGCTACCCCATGTTCTAGTGGGCGGTAAAGATTGCAAGCAAGACGGTGTTTGATAGCATCTCCACCAAATACAACATCTCTACCTAAGAAATTGCGTGCTATGGGGTCCTTAGGACGTCCCACAACTGTCTCAATTGTGGTTTGTACGCCCTCTGAGGACATTACAGTCGATTGGTATGTGCCTAGGTCAATTCCGATATACAGTCTTTCGCTCATTTAGAATCATCTCCGGTTGAACATTTGAAACGCAATCAGTCAATGGGTATGAATGTTCCACTCACTTATGTTTTTCAAAAATCAATTTATTTATCCAATTTATTCTTAGAAAGTGCCATCTGCTCATCGATTTCTTTTCTTTTTCTTTTCTTATCTATATTATTTGAAATTGCAGCGACGCCAACAACCGAAATTATAGTCAAAACCAAACAAGACCCTCCAATCCAAAATAAATACCCATTACTTCCCAACCAACCCTTTGAATTTTCATTTGTTTTATTCGGCATCTCACTTTTATCTCGATCCCACTCCTCCTTTTCATACACTGGTTTAGAACTTACATCAGATTCATTTATGGTTTCATTATCATCTATTGGGGTTTCTACTATTTCTTCAGGTAATTCATCCTCATGTTCAAGCATAACCCCATTTACACCCCTAATACCCAGAGCAAACCCAAGCATATCTCCATCATTTCCAAGCATGTCAGAATAATTTCCAATACCTACATTTTCTGCAAGAACCTTTACAGAGACCCAACCAACTCCATTCAATTCACTTGAATTGATCTTCAAACCCTCAGTTCCTTCAATACTATCATTCGTCTCATACATAGTGCCATTTGGTAAAGTTACGATTACATTTAGATTATCTGAAAAATGTCCAAACGGTCGTTGATTGAATGAAAGAAAAACATCAAGTCCACTATTGTTTTTCAATGATAAATTCCATTCAACACTTTCTCCATTTTTTAGAAACGGTCCTTCAGCCCCACTCCCATTCCACATCTTTTTCTCTATTGATTCAAGTGGTCTTGTTCCATTAATCTCTAACCAATCATTGATTAAATCCAATCGTTTTGTTTCATTCATTTGATATGAATCATGAATCCAAATTTCATTATTTACTTCATGATTAATTAAATTCCCTAGATTTGGGCGACCCCAACCTTGCAATGGATCTGGGGCTGAACCAACCATTTCTCCACCTTGATTCCCCCCCTCCATTGATTGAGCAGACATAGCAAGTAAAACCCTCAATTGTGGCCCTGATGGAACAAAACTTCCATTTTGTATGAACCAACCATCTTGCACCATTTGTTGAATGATTGCAGCCATCCCTGCCCCCAATGCAGTTGAACTACTCGTCCCAGTACTGCTTCTCATATTATCATTGAATGAAGAGATATTTCCATCAGCAGAAGCCGACATAATTCCAACAGCTGGTGTGACGATAAAATTTCCACGCAATCCTTCTTCTGTTGGACCATGTGATGATCCTGTAAAGAGATTAGTCCCATTGTCTTTCATTGTTCCACCCACCGAAACAACATTTCTTGCATTGGCCGGTTCATACAATTTGTTTGGGTTATTTCCTGGTGCAATAAACGCTAGAGACCATGGGATTTCACGATGCCATACGTCGAGAAGCCAACTTCTGGAAGTGTATGATTCAGTAGCATCTCCCCAACTGTATGAATGAATAACAGCACCATTCTCTAAGTCTTCAGCAAGTAACCAATCCATTTCCGGTTCACTCCACCCTGACTCATTTACCACATCTTGGAAAATTAACCGAGACCCGTTTGCAACACCAGTCCCTTCTAATCCAGCATAGATATCACAGACTATTACACCAGCAAGATGAGTGCCATGTCTGAAATCCTCATGACTTGAATTATCACGATCATCAATTGTAGAATTCACCAAAATGACCTTTCTATGATTTGCCCCAATTTCTCCAATCGATGTTTGATTATCTCGAAAACACCCATGATCTAACTCAATTCCAGAGTCGGCCATACCAACAACGACCCCACTTCCATTTAATCCAAAATCCCATGCAAGGTGCCCTTCCATTGAATTATTTTGCATGATACTTGCTGCCACATCACTCCGCCCTTCCGTTTCCAATATCGGTTCAACCCACCAAATACCAGGAATTGAATCGAAAATCGTTGGGTCGATCCCATAAATTTCAAAAGTTGTAGGAGAAGAACTTGAACTACCAGCCAATATCAAATTATGAAAATCAAATAAAGACAAAATATCCCATTGTGCACTAGAAGGTAATCTAGGCTCTAGAATGACACGATAACCATCTGCTATTGACCCCCTCAGAATCTTTTTTTCAGGCAATTGATAGTCGCCAAACGACCCCCAAACAATCACTTCATTTTCAGAAATTTGTCTCAATGGTACCAATCCACGATTATCTAAATCACTCCATTCATAACTCGTCCACCCATCTTTTTCAACAAC
>CESM01236382.1_pt1 | contig 13408 bp, 8 predicted proteins | sample 361421 | NCBI WGS metagenome assembly CESM01 (sample SAMEA2622219, study PRJEB7988) | marine metagenome | isolation source: saline water (ENVO:00002010), including | reverse complement strand
TTAGTTAATGATACTTTATCTTTCCAATATAATTTATTTTTTTTTGAAATATTAAATACCAATTTTTCTTGTTTTTTAGTATTTACTTCATTAACACCCACATTTCCTATTAACATGTTTTCTGAAATACCACAATACCCAAATAGAGAATTTAATTTTCCAGAGACAAAAAAATTATCAGATTTACTTTTCGGTATTTCTTTAGTGTATATGTACAACCTATTTCTAGCTCTTGTCATAGCTACATATAACTTGTTTATAGAGTCCATTAATGAAAGATACTTCTCTTCCATATAAAATGGATGAAAATCTGAATATTGCAATTTTGATGTAGATCTAATTAAAGAAAATGGAATTGTATTATCTGTGATTTCAGAAGAATTAACCCAAATATCAGTATAATTTTTACTATCTTCCCAATTAAATGGAATCATAACAACATCAAATGCTAGACCTTTTGACTTATGAATAGTTAATATGTGAACTGCATCATTTTCTTCGGGCAATATAACAGACTCCTTATCCTTTCTTTCATTCCAATATTTTAGGAATAAATTAACACTATTATCTTTTTCTAAAAAAGATAAAACAAAATCAAGAAAAAAATTAGTGTATAAATCACTTTCTACTTTGAAAATCAAGAACAATTCTTCCACCAACTCATATACAGATAACATTAATAATTTATTATGATTTATTGAAATATTGTATTTTAACAATATTTCTTCAAATCCACATTTTTCATTTATTTTTTGATGTAAAAAATGTAGATTATCTAATTTATTATTCTTCGATAAATAATTTATTATTGATATTTTATAAATAGTTTCATTTGGGAATAACAAATAATTAATAACATCAATTATTAATCTAACTTTTTCAGAAGAATTTAATAATAATCCATCATTTGAAACAACAGGAATACTCTTTTCAGATAAGTAATTTGAAACAAGAGATACCCTGCTTCGACTATTGCATAAGATAGCAATATCCTTAAATTTAACTTTTTCATCTTTTTTCAATCTACGCAAATCCTCATATAAACTTTTAAGAATATTATTTTTAAAACCTAATTTTTCATTTTTGAAAAAATTTACTTTTACTTCACCACCCTGTGTCGCAAATTCAAAATTCTGCTTGCAATTTTCATAATTCATCCTTAAATTATCAGGAAGAATATCCTTTAATTTATCAAAAAAAGAGTTGTTAAATTGAATAATATTTTTGTTACTTCTAAAATTTTGATTTTTATTTTTATACAAACTATAATGAGAAGAAAATTTTCTACTCCAATCATCAAAATGTGGTATTTCTTTATTTGATTCTATTTTTGGCAAATTGACAAACTGTTTAACATCACCTCCTCTCCATCTGTAGATTGCTTGTTTACCATCCCCTACAATAAAACAACTTCCATTATCTAAAGAATCTACAATTAATGGAATTAAATTTTGCCACTGTAATATAGAAGTATCTTGAAATTCATCTATTAAAAAATGAGAAAACCTTTCACCTATATGTTCATATATAAAACTTGAGGGCTGTTTAACAATAATCTCGTTTATTTTTTTATTAAACATAGAAATTTGCTCAATATTTTTCTCTTCTTTATATTCCTTAACCTCAATATTAATAGCATTCAACAAAGAAATTGAATAAATATTCACACATAACGCATCAATTGTATTATAACTATTAACCAATTTTAATAGATTTTTAAAATAAAATGAAAACTGATCTTTATGTTTTTGAAATAAGATTTTAATATTATCATTAAGTGAATCACTAAACCATATATCCTCTGCAACATTTCGAATTAATGTTTTAGATGGAATCCATTTATTTTTATCTAATAAATTTACAGTAAAATGCTTATAAAAAGATCCTCTAATAAAATGTTCTTTTCTAAATCCATAATTATTAAAATAATCCGTAACTTCATTACTCAGTAAATTAATATCATAAGAAATTTTTTCTCTCTTTTTATATAAATTATCTTTAATTCTTATTATTTCCTCAGCAGAATATTTATTAATTAAAATAAATGGAATTGCTCTTTCGTCAAATAAATATTCTGTAAATTCTGCTAAATCTTTTTCAATTTTGAAGCTCTTACCTTCTCTAATCTTTTCAAGTGCAAAAGACACAATTAATTCGGAAACATATCCTCCTTTGTCAGACACTTTTGACAATAATCTATCTACCACTGGACGAATAATTACATCATTATCCATTTCTAAATCAAAATCATATGACAATCCTAAATCCCTAGAAAAAGATCTTACAATTTTATATGTAAACTTATCAATAGTAGAGATTCTGAAATCAGAATAGTTATGAATAATACTATTCAATATTTTTTTACTATGAACTATAATTTGATTTTCAGAATGCTTACAATTCAATTTCATCCAATTTAAAACATTGTCTTTATTATGACCCTGAGAAAGAACTTGTAAATATTCAAGAACTCTTTCTTTCATTTCATTAGCAGCTTTATTAGTAAAAGTAACAGCTAAAATTTTCTTGTAAAATTCTGTATTATTATTAATTGACCCATTAATAGAAATCAAAATATATCTAAGTGAAAGTGTGTATGTTTTTCCTGAGCCTGCTGAAGATTTGTCTACAATAAAATTTTGAAGTTTATTCATAAATTAATAAAAGACATTTAATTTTATCAAATACTATTTTATTAAATGAATAAATCCATAATCTTGATGCTTCCACCCCTCAAAATCCTGAAATTTTACATGATATACATAAACACCCATTGGCAACATTCTTCCAGTATTATAGTCTATACCGTCCCATCCATTATCTAAAAAACATTCTAACTGAGACATATTATCTGTAGAAAAAACAACTTCAGAATATCTATTATATACTACGAAATTAAATGTTTCAGTTCTTATTCCATTAAAAGAAATACAGAACAAGTCATTTATTTGATCATTATCTGGAGTAAAAGAATTTGGAATATATATCCAAAACTCATCGATAATATAAATATTTTTTAGTGTTGTATCACTACATCCATTCTGATCATTGACTAATAAAGAAACTTGATAAACACCTTTTTTTGCTTCAAATGTATGTTCCGGATTTTGCGTGTATTTTTCAAATGAATTATCTCCAAAATTCCAAGTCCAAGATACTATTGTAGACTCTCCTTGAACCGAATTATCTGAAAAATTCATTGTTGGATTAATCAATGATAAAGTATCAGTCAAAACATTAATTGAAGCTGTAGGTGGATCATAATCAACAACAAGGGCTGATCCTGAAATAGAACCTATATCACTGGGGTCAGAAATAGATATTAAATCATAAACACCCTCAATGTCAGAGTATATTACATTATTATTTAAGTAAGTAATAATAGTGTCTTTAGGATCTCCATTTATTGAATATATAATATTATATGGTGGATTTCCACCAATCACAGATATATTAACTTCTGCTTTATTTCCTGTGTTTGTACATATAGTATCATTCCCATAAATAAATGCATTTAATTCTGGTTTAGGATAGGTTTTTAATATTACTGAATCAGAATATATCGCGTTAAAAGAAGCTATAACAGATGTATTATTTGGAGTAAATATATTTAATGATTGCCAACTATCTAATAGCCAGTCATTTTGCAATTGTGCTTCTACAGTAATAAGATCACCATACCAAAAATTTTCAGTATGAGGCAGTGTTAAATTATTGCCATTCATTAAAAGGTTTGCTGAACCAACATTATTTATATCAAAAATAATCTGAACTCCTAATCTGAAATTTATAACTGAGTCAATAAATGTAGTATCACATCCATCAACAATAAAATCAGAAATAGTAATCGTACCTGTATCATCAGGATTAAAAACCATACTATCTGAGTAATATACTTCATTAGAATTACTGTAAGTGAAACTTCCCGGAGTCATGCTAATTTTCCAAACAAAGATATCTTTCCTTCTACCACTTGCGTCCAATATAGTTCCATCAAAATTAGCTAAATCTTCAAAAAAACCAACAGCATAGACATTTCCAAAACCATCTGGACATATATCGTTAGTTCTATCATCATCATCAGTATCAGTACCAGCTAATTTAGCCCAAATCCAATCACCTGTATTCGAAGATCCATCTAATTGTGCTACCCATGCAGACATTGTTGTATCACCATTAATTTGAGAAGATACAACTAAATCATCATTAAATGTCATATCTCCTTTGGTTGTTCCTCCGATAAATACCTGTTTATTAACATCAACTGACATTTGATATGGTTTATCTGTTCCTGAGCTTCTTGCTCTTTTTGCCCATTTCCAATCACCTTGATTATTCATTTTTGCAACAAAAATATCTCTTTTTTGTTTATGACTAAGAGTGTCTGTTCCATTAGATGCATTTCCTCCAAAAAACACCATAGGGTTACGATATTCTCCTGTAATATAAATATCGTCACACACATCAATAGCTATCCCATTAGCTCTATCTGTTTTATTACTTCCAAAACCCTCTGCCCAAAGCCAATTTCCATCCTTATCCATTTTGAAAATGAATGCATCCCATTCTCCATTAGATACTAAAGAAAAAGGACCAAAATTACCTACTTGATTTTGTCCTCTATTTTGGAAACCTCCAACTACATATATATTTGAAAATTTATCAATTGCAATTCGATTATCTCTAGATCCTCTCTGATCTTTAATTCCATCAAACTTATCAACCCATAACCAATTACCGTTTGGATCTAACTTTCCAACATAACCCATTGGTTGACAATCATTACCCCATTCAGGATTCGTAATTGTAAAATTATCAAAGTCTGCATCATATCCAGAAAAGAACCCTGTTACATATATAAAACCATCATCATCTACTTTTACATCATATGAATGATCGTCAGCGTCATAAATTGGCCACGAACAACCACCTGATGTATTATCACCACCAAAACCTAATACCCATACTGGGTTTCCATCAGTATCTATCTTAGCTAAAAGGGAATTGTCATGTGCATTTAATTGATTATTAGGAACACTCAAAGGTCCTAAATTATATGACGACCAAAAAGTGCCTGTAATAAAAACATCTCCTCCTGGTGTAACATGCATCCCTAAAGCCCTGTCATCACAACAACTTCCGCTCAAATCTCCTCCCGCTATTGCCCATAACACATTCCCAAAAGAATCAATTTTAAAAACAAAATTTTCTTTGTTATTTCCAGTAGTGCTTAGTGGAGAATTTGTTAGAGTTATATTTCCAAAAGTAGCCTCATTATTAAAATATCCACTCACATATATAAAACCTAATGAATCAGCTCCAATACTAATTCCTTTATCTGAGTCATCTCCACCAAAAGATTTAACCCAATCTGTAGTTTGAGAATACAAAATACCTTGTGAAAAAATGAAAACTAAAACAACTATTCTATGCATATTAATCTATAAAATAATATATGAAAAATCATATACCATAGTTTGTTGCTAATATAATAATTTAGAAAGATAGCATCAGCATTATTACTCCGAAATCTGTTTATTATACATATGAAAATATTTTCCTTTTATTTTCATAAGCTCTTTATGATTCCCTTGTTCTAATACTAATCCTTTTTCTAATAATAGAATATTATCAGAATTAACAATAGTTGATAATCTATGAGCAATAATAATTGTAGTTCTTCCTAATGATATTTTTTTAAGAGCTTTCTTAATCATTTCTTCAGTAAATGAATCAATAGAAGAAGTTGCTTCATCTAAAATTAAAATGCTTGGATTCCTTAGATAAACTCTCAAAAAAGATATCAACTGTCTTTGCCCAGTAGATAAAGTCACCCCTCTTTCTCCTACTACATAATCATAAGAATTGGGCAAACTCATAATAAAATTATGCACTCCTATATCCTTTGCTGATTGAATAACTTTATCCTTAGATATACTATTATCTCCCATAATAATGTTATTAAAAATAGATGTGGAAAATAAATGAACTTCCTGCTGCACTACAGCTATATGACTTCTTAAATTATCAATTTTATATTCTCTAATTGAAATTCCATCTATAAATATCTCACCACTTTGAAATTCATAAAGTCTATTAAGTAATTTTATTATAGAAGACTTTCCAGATCCTGTTTCTCCAACAAGAGCCAAGTTTTCTCCTTTTTTCACTGAAAAATTTAGACCATTAAGAACCCAATTATCTTTATTATACGCAAATTTTAAATTCTTATAAATTATGTCTCCTTCTAATGTTTCTTTTTCTAACCTTCCTGTTTCTTCAATAAAATCATTAGTATCCAAAACCTTAAATACCCTGTCAGAACCTACGATACCCATTTGTAAAATATTAAATCTATCAGCTAGTTGACGTATTGGACGAAACATCATATGTATATATAAAATGAATGCTATTAATTCTCCTAAAGTCACTCCAGAATCAGAAAGTGTATTAATTCCACCAATCCATATAACTAAACCAATCGAAAGAGCTGAAAGAATTTCAACAATTGGAAAAAAAACGGAATAGTAAAAAACAGAGCGAAGATGAGCTGTTAAATGATTTTTATTAATATTTCTAAATTTCTTATATTCAGTTTCTTCTTTGTTAAATATTTGTACTATATTCATTCCAACTATATGCTCCTGTACAAATGTATTAATATTAGAAACCTCAGACCTAACAGATTGAAATGCATCTTTAATATTCCTTTTAAACCAAGATGTAGCAAACAATAATAATGGTATAGCTATTAAACTAATTAATGTAAGTCTCCAATCTGTATAAAACATCATTAAAACAACAACTAAAAGTTTAAGAAGTTCACCAATAATTACAAACAGTCCTTGTGAAAATATATCAGAAATAGTCTCAATATCAGAAACACTTCTACTAACTAAAGAACCAATTGGAGTATTATCAAAATACTTCATTCTTAAATTCAAAATATGTTTATATAATTTTATTCTAAGATCTTTTATTACATTTTGGCCTAACCAAGTTGCTAAATAGATATAAAAGAATTGTATTATTGATTCAAATATTAAAATTAATAGTAAAATAAGACTAATATTAAATAGATCTTTCGGAGATGGTACTAATATATAATTATCAACAGCATAATTAATTAAAAAAGGTCTCAAAGGACTTAAGAACGATAATATCACGGATGTAATCAATGATAATATCAATACTTTTTTATAAGGTTTAGCGAAAAAAAGAACTCTTTTTAAGAGTATAAAATCTATTGCTTTTCCTGAAACTCGTTGATTCATTAAATATTTTTTGGATAAATAATTCTAGTTAAAAACAAACCTTTTGCTGGAACTGAAAAACCAGCTTCAGATCTGTTCTTCATTTTAAGTATATAATTGATTTTATCAGATTGTATTTTACTAGTACCAACATCAATTAATGTTCCAACAATAGATCTAACCATGTTTCTTAAAAAACGGTTTGATGTTATAGAAAACATTATGTTTTCATCTATTTTCTCAAATTTTATTTCAGAAACATTACATATATTAGTATAAGAATCTGAATGCAATTTAGAGAAGGAAGTAAAGTCCTTTTCTCCTAACAAATAAAGTGAGGCTTCATTCATTTTATCTATATTCAATTTCTTAAAAAATGTATATATATTTGGATTAAAAACCTGTTTGGAATTACTTATATAGTATTCGTATGTTCTTGAAATTGCGCTAAAACGAGCATGTGAGTCCTTATTTACAGAAAAAACATCTTTAATAAAAATATCATTTGGTAAAAAAGAATTCATTTTAAATATAAAATCTTCTAAATCATTAATTTTTTCACAATCAAAATGAGCAAACATTTGCCTAGCATGAACACCAGTATCTGTTCTACCAGCTGCAATAAGTTCAATTTTTTTTTTAATTAATGTAGACACACAACTATTCATTTTCTCTTGAACAGTTATAGCATTTGGCTGCATCTGCCATCCATGATAATTAAAACCATTATATGAAAACTCAATAAAATATCTCATAGTATGCAAATATAGTTTTTAGTAAATGTTTTTTATGGTTTTTATCAGACAAATAAATTATTAAATTATATGAATAATCTTTCTATCAAAATAATTCAGAATAGTTTTTGTTTAATAAACAAACAATATTATTTTTGTTTTAATATTAAATTAATTGAAAATGGAAGAAGAAAAAGTCAATATAAAAGAACTTAATGAAAAAATCAACAAAGAATCATCTATTATTGATTTACTTATGATAGAGATGTCAAAAGTAATTGTTGGACAAAAAGAGATGACAGAAAGATTAATTGTGGCATTATTATCAGATGGTCACATATTACTAGAAGGAGTCCCTGGACTTGCCAAGACTCTTTCAATTAGCACTTTAGCTACAACTATAGATGCAAATTTTAATAGACTTCAATTTACACCCGATTTATTGCCAGCAGACATAATAGGCACTCAGATTTATTCTCCAAAAAATGAAAAATTTTCGATTAAAAAAGGTCCAATATTTTCTAATTTTATATTAGCAGATGAAATCAATAGAGCTCCAGCTAAAGTTCAATCTGCATTATTAGAAGTTATGCAGGAGAGACAAATTACTATTGGAGAAAAAACTTTTAAGCTAGAAGACCCTTTTCTAGTAATGGCAACTCAAAATCCAATTGAACAAGAAGGAACTTATCCACTTCCTGAGGCCCAAGTAGACAGATTCATGTTAAAAGTTAAAATAGATTATCCAAATAAAGAAGAAGAAAAAATGATTCTAAGAAACAACCTGGCAAAAAGTTTCCCTGAATCCAAAACTATACTAAAAACAAAAGACATTTTATCATTAAGAAATATAGTAAAAGAAGTATATATGGATGAAAAAATTGAACAATATATTTTAGATATTGTTTTTGCTACTAGAAATCCTGAAAAATATGGAATTGATACTATAAAAAACTATATTTCATTTGGATCATCCCCTAGAGCAACTATCAACTTAGCTAGAGCTTCAAAGGCATTTGCATTCATTAAAAGAAGAGGGTATGTAATTCCTGAGGATGTAAGAGCAATGTGTTATGATGTAATGAGACACAGAATAGGATTAACTTATGAAGCTGAAGCTGAAAATATTACTACAGAAGATATTATTACAGAAATTTTAAATAAAGTAGAAATTCCTTAATGAATACATCAGAAATTCTTAAAAAAGTTAGGAAAATTGAAATAAAGACTAAAGGAATATCTAATCATATTTTCTCTGGTGAGTATAATACTGCTTTCAAAGGAAAAGGTATGGTGTTTTCAGAAGTTCGAGAATATCAACCAGGAGATGACATAAGACTTATAGATTGGAATGTTACTGCTCGATATAATAATCCTTATGTTAAAATATTTGAAGAAGAAAGAGAGATGACTGTTATGTTATTAATTGATGTAAGTGGAAGTGCTAATTTTGGAACACAAAATAATTTAAAAAAAGAAATTATTACAGAAATTTCTTCAGTACTGTCTTTTTCCGCAATAAATAATAATGATAAAGTTGGTGTAATCTTCTTCTCAGATAAAATTGAAAAATTTATTCCACCAAAAAAAGGTAAATCACATATACTAAGAATTATTAGAGAACTAATTACATTTAATAGTGAAAATAAAAACACAAACATAGGAAAAGCTATAGAGTATTTTAATAAAGTAAATAAAAAAAGATCTGTTTGTTTTATATTATCTGATTTTATTGGAAATAATTTTGAAAAATCATTAAAAATTGTAAATAATAAACATGATGTTATTGCTTTGATAGTAAAAGATCTTAGAGAAAAAGAAATAGTAGATATTGGTTTAGTAAAAATTGAAAACCCAGAGAATGGTTTTATCAGATGGATTGACACTTCTAGTAAGAAACTAAGAGAAGAATTTAAGAATAATTCTACTAAATTCGATCAAAAAATTCAAAATCAATTAAAACAATCTGGAGTAGACTTTGTAAATATAGATACTAATAAAGATTATATAAAACCATTAATAAATTTTTTCAAGAGACGTTCAAGGAAATGAAAAAAATAATTATCCTCTTATTAACCACTAATTTATTATCATTTTCTCAAACTGTTATATTAGATACTAATAATATAACAATAGGAGATCAGACTTCATTGCATGTCACATTAGAAATACCAGTAAGCGAAGAATATAATTGGCCTGACTTTTCAGACTCAATATTTTCAAAAATAGAAATTATTGAAAAAGGAGAAATAAATAAAGAAACATTTGATTCTATTGAAATAATTAAACAAAGTGTTATTATCACATGTTTTGACAGCGGTACATATATTATTCCTTCAATTATATTTAATGAGACAAAAAAAAGTAATCAATTAAAATTAAATGTTAATACATACTTAATCACTGACAGTACCAAAATTCAAGATATTTCTAATATTAAAATTGGGGAAAGAAGCGATCTAAGTGAAAAAGAAATTAAGGAACTTTGGTTAAAAAGAATTAAAAAAATTCTGATACTAGTTGTAATCATTTTTGTGATTATTTTATCGTATTTATTATTAAAAAAATTAAAAAAACACAACTATAATATTAATAAAAAAAATCATCCAGACGTGCCGGCTCACATAACAGCTCTAAATAAACTTAATAATCTTAAAAAACAAAAACTATGGCAAAAAGGAGAAACAAAAGAGTATTATTCAATTATATCTAATATAATCAGAGAATATATTGAAGGAAGATTTCAAATTTCAGCTTTGGAACTTCCAACAAATGATATAGAAAAATTAATCCGAAATTCAATTGAAAAGAAATTATTAGAAACACTAAAAGAAATATTAAGTAGAGCTGATTCTATAAAATATGCTAAAGGAATTTCTTTAGAAAAAGAAAATATCAAAGTAATGATAGATTCAATTAATTTTATTAAACAAACAAAAATTGATAAAAATGAATCTATTTCCTGAAATTACATTTAAAGATCCAGAGTATTTTTGGATGTTAATGATTCCATTATTTCACCTTCTATGGAAGACATTAATTAAGAAAAATGAAGAGTCTACAATGTTATACTCTGTAGAATCTTTCTTTCCTAATTCAAAAAACATTAAAATAAAAACACGAAACCTTCCATATCTTATGTTAATTTTATCATCATTTTTGATAATAATATCTTTAGCTAGACCACAAAAAATTAGCGAGTGGCAAGAAGAAAAAACTCAAGGAATAGATATAATAATCGCATTAGATATATCTGCAAGTATGCTAGCAAAAGATTTAAAACCCAATAGATTAGAGGCCTCAAAGGATATTGCAATAGAATTTATTAAAAAAAGGAAGAATGATAGAATAGGATTGGTAGTTTTTAGTGGAAAAAGCTTTACACAATGCCCTTTAACTACAGACTATAACTCATTAATAAATTTATTCAACGACGTTAAGTTTGGAATAATAGATGATGGAAGGACAGCAATTGGTGATGGATTAGGAAATTCTATTAATAGATTAATTGAATCTGACTCTAAAAGCAAAGTAATAATTCTTTTAACTGACGGTGAAAATACAGCTGGTAAAATAACACCTGAAACAGCTTCTGAAATAGCCTCTTCAGATTCTATAAATATAAAGATTTATTCAATAGGAATTGGAACTAAAGGAATGGCAAAAACTCCTGTAGCTTATGATGAAGATAGAAATAGATATATTTATGATTATGCAGAAGTAAGAATAGATGAGGAAACATTAACTAATATATCAAATAAAACTGGTGGAAAGTATTTCAGAGCTACAGACAATAAAAGTCTACAAGAAATTTACGCAAAAATAGATGAACTAGAAACCTCTGAGATTGAAACTTATAAATACCAATTATCTCAAGAAAAATTTACTATTCCTTCAATAATTGCATTGGTTTTAATTTTTATATCTTTCCTGCTACAAAAAACAATTTATAGAAAAATACATTAATGATACAATTTGAAAATATTAACAATTTTTATTTGCTATTAATTTTATTTTTTATGTCAATAATTATCTATTTTTTTAACAAATGGAAAAAATCTAAAAAAGCTATTTTTAACAAAGGGAATGTTATTAACAAGATTATATTAAACGACTCTTACAATAGAAGATTACTTAAAACAATATTATTATTTAGTTCTGTGTTTTTTTTAATTATTGCTTTAACTAATCCAAAAATTGGAACAACATTGGAAGAAGTTGATAGAGAAGGGATAGAGATTATGATAGCGCTAGATGTTTCAAATTCTATGTTATGTGAAGATATAGAGCCAAACAGGATACTAAGAGCTAAGAAATCTATATCTGAACTAATTGATAAATTAGATGGAGATCGGATTGGCCTAATAATTTTTGCTGGAGAAGCTTATACACAATTGCCAATTACTTCTGATTACTCAGCTGCAAAGATGTTTCTTCAGAATATTAATACCTCATCTATTAAAACACAAGGTACAAATATTTACAATGCTCTAAAACAGTGTATGAACTCTTTTAATTTTGATAATGATTTTAATAAGTCTATAATAATCATCACTGATGGAGAAGATCATGAGGAAGGAGCTTTAGATTTAGCGGAAGAAATATCTGATATGGGCGTATTTATTCATACTTTAGCTTTTGGAGATCAAGGAGGTCCAATACCAACAAAAAATGGATTTAAAGAAAATAAAGAAGGGGAAATTGTAATCACAAAACCTAACTTCATATTTCTTTCAGAATTAGCCAATAAAGGAAATGGAACAAATATAATTGCAAACAACTCTGAAATTGGATTAAAAAAACTTTTTTCTGAAATTGATAAAATAGAAAAAAAAGAAATGAATAATTTAGTGTACTCAAATTATGCAAATAGATTCCAAATTTTCTTGATAATAAGCTTTTCATTTCTATTTATGTATTTAATAATTTTAAATAAAAAAAATAAAAAATTAAATATATGAAACATATTATTATCGCATCCATATTTTTTCTTTCTAATAGTATTTTTGCACAAAATAAGGTTGATTTATTAAATGATGGAAATAGTGAATTCATACAAGAAAATTATGAGAAAGCAGAATTTTTTTACAAAAAGTCAATTGAACTAGATAATAACTATTATAAAGCTTACTTGAATTTAGGACATTCATTATTTAGGCAAGGATATGAATTATTAATTAATGAAGATTCTTTAGCAATTAATAAAATTATAGAATCAGAAAAGTTTTATAAAAACTCTATAAAACTTACAAAAGATAAAGCTGAAATTTCAGAAAGTTATTACAATTTAGGTAATTCTCAACTACTTGCTCAAAAATTAGAAGAATCAATAGAATCATACAAGAATTGTCTCAGAATAGATCCTTTAAATATTAACGCTAAGAAGAATCTAGCTCTAGCTCAACATCTGCTCAATAAAAG
>CESM01007252.1_pt1 | contig 13417 bp, 12 predicted proteins | sample 361421 | NCBI WGS metagenome assembly CESM01 (sample SAMEA2622219, study PRJEB7988) | marine metagenome | isolation source: saline water (ENVO:00002010), including | reverse complement strand
CAGCGGATACCTAACCATGGGAGCTGGAAAGCTGTTTCACGCCCATACATTCTTTGACAAAAAGAACCTTGAAGGATATTCCGATCCTGATGCTTGGAATACTTATTTTCCATCCAAGACGCAGCAGATGCCGGAAGAGGTTGTTCCTGAGACTTGGCCTGTGAATAGCAGTAAAAAGTTTTATCGAGGTCATTTTGATTGGGCGTCATTACAAATTTCAAATCTAGATATGGCTGATGCAAAGGTTGTGGATTGGGCTTCAAAGCAATTAGCTAAAACACACAAAAAGCCGCTTTTTTTGTCTGTTGGTATCTATCGCCCACATGTTCCATGGTATGTGCCCAAGAAATATTTTGATCGTTTCCCGATTAACGAAATTCAATTGCCCAAACATTTATCTAATGATCTTGGTGATATTCCAGTTGCAGGGAAGGCAATGGCAAAGCGTCACTGGCATAAATGGATCAACGAAAATAATCAGTGGGAAAAGGCTGTGCAGGCTTATCTGGCTTCACTTGCTTTTGCTGATGATATGGTTGGAAATTTAATAAAGGCGTTGGATAAAGGCCCTTTGTCTAAGAACACGATCATTATCCTATGGGGCGACCATGGCTATCACCTTGGTGAAAAAGAGAGCTGGGAGAAGTTTGCCTTGTGGGAAGATACTACACATGTACCCCTGATTATTGTTGATCCTCGCCGAACCAAGTCCGGAACTCAATGTGAGTCGCCTGTAAGTCTTTTAGATCTATATCCTACACTCATTGAATTGTGTGGTTTACGATTGCCACCTCAAAAACTTGAGGGTCGTAGTTTGGTTAATAGCTTAATTAGGCCGATGGAAAAAACTGGAAGAGTTGTCATTACTACGCAAGGTCGAGGGAATCATGCTGTTCGATCAAGCAGATATCGCTATATTCGGTACGCTGATGGTAGCGAGGAATTGTACGATCATAAAACCGATTCACATGAGTGGAACAATCTTTCTTTGGATCCAGGTTTGGTTAAGGTGAAATCAGAATTAATGGATTATTTGCCTAAATTTAATGCAAGCCCTGTTTTAGTTAAACGTAGAGAATGAGGACTAGATTTCTATTTTTATTATTAGTCGTTAAATTGTTTTCACAGGGTTGTGTAACTTATAATCCTGAGCATATTACTACTGGTCCTGCAAAAGGAACACTCATTATTGTTGGGGGAGGAGGGATGCCGAGGGTGATTTTTGACCGGTTTTTTAAAGCGGCAGGAGGTCGTGATGCAAAGATTGTGGTGGTGCCTACAGCTGGTGCAGAAGACGAATATGATGAGTCTTCTCGATCAGTGAAAATGTTTAAGAAAGCCGGAGGAACCAATGTTCATTTGCTCCACACTCGGGACCCAAAGGAGGCAGATACAGAAGAATTTGTTTCGGGTTTGAAGGGTGCTCGTGCGGTTTGGTTTGCTGGTGGACGTCAATGGCGTTTGGTTGATGCTTATCTTGGCACCAAGACTGAGACAGCGTTTTATGAGGTGCTTAAGAGAGGTGGTGTAATTGGTGGCAGTTCTGCAGGAGCGACAATTCAGGGATCGTACTTGGTTCGTGGCGCACCAGAAGGGAACCATATTATGATGTCGCCTGGCCACGAAGTGGGCTTTGGTTTTCTTAGTAACTCTGCAATTGATCAACATTTGATTGTACGCAAACGGCAGAATGATCTCTTACCAGTGATTCGTAGCCATCCACATTTATTAGGTGTCGGGATTGATGAAGCGACAGCACTTGTGGTTCAGGGCCGAATCGCTGAAGTCATTGGTAAGAGCAAGGTGTTATTCTACGATATTAAACTTAAAAAGGACCTTGGCGAAAAATTCTATATCTCTCTCGATGCTGGCGAGCGATATGATCTAAAAGTTCGTTCGGTTCTTTCCGATGATTAGCTCTTGGTTGTTAGCCGCTTTACAACATGGCATTCGATCCGGATGATGTGGCTGTTTTATGAATATTCGTTTACATGATGGACCACTGGCTGAATTAGAGTGTGATGCTGTGTTCGTTCCCTTGGTTGGTGGTGCAATGCTTGGTCAGGAGGCAGAAACTTTGCTATCCAATTTGCGTGAGTCTGGTGAAATAACTGGTAAGCGAGGCGAACTTACTATCTTGCACGAACCAAAATATCTTGCTGCAAGTCGTTTGATATTTGTTGGTGTTGGAAAAACTTTTGATGCGGATCAGGCATTCTGTATGGCGGGTCAAGCCTTGCGAGCTGCTCAAAAACGTAAATTTAAACGCCTAGTATTTGCTTTAAATGATGGTGATTTGGTTCGGGCAGTGGCTGAGGGATGCGTTTACGGAGGTTATGAACGTCCAAAATATAAGAGTGACGATACATTTTCGGCAGTTGACGAAATTATAATTATTGCACCTGAGGCTGAACAATCTGAGTTTGATTCCGGTATTGTTGTTGGTGAATCTGTAAATGTTGCTCGCCGATTAGTTGACACTCCTGCAAATGACTTGGGTCCAGAAGAGTTTGCGGAGATGACCGAGTCGATGGGTGTCGCTGCCGGATTAGAAGTTGAAGTATTGGGGGAGTCTGATCTTGAGGAGCTTGGGGCTGGTTCACTTTTGAGTGTTGCCAAAGGTTCTGCAAGGCCCCCACGACTGGTTCGGTTGGCTTGGAATCCGGATAAGGTGGTTAATGATTCACATTTATTTTTGGTTGGTAAAGGTGTGACATTTGATACTGGAGGGCTGTCTCTTAAACCTGCTAACTCAATGGAAAAGATGAAGTATGATATGGCGGGTGCCGCCACAATGTTTGGGGTGATTACTGCGATTGCACGTTTAAATATTCCACAGCGTGTTAGTTGCATTCTTGGATTAGTTGAGAACATGCCAAGTGGTACTGCAACTCGTCCTGGCGATATCGTTCAAGCAATGAACGGTAAGACTATTGAGGTTATTAATACAGATGCAGAAGGGAGGCTTGTTTTGGCAGATGCGCTTACTTATGCCGTTCGGAAGGGAGCGACCCATCTTATTGATGCAGCGACTTTAACCGGGGCAGTTAGTATAGCATTGGGATCAGTAAACATTGGGATGATGGGCAATGATCATTCTTTGCAGGCTCACATCAAGGCGACAGGAAATAGTATCGGCGAACGATTTTGGGAATTGCCTATGAATGACGAATATTTAGAGCCTATGAAGGGTGATCTCTCTGACTTGCGAAATGCTGGTGCTGATAGAAAAGCAGGTACGATTACAGCCGCAAAGTTTCTTGAGCAGTTCGTTGAGTCTAAATCTTGGGTTCACTTAGATATCGCCGGTACAGCGAATCTGGATAAAGCTCAGCCAAATGCTCCGCAGGGCGCATCTGGAATTGCAGTGCGATCATTGGTTCGGGCTGTTCAAACTTGGTCTAAAGGAGGGCTAGAATGATTGCCGCAAAAGGAGGCACTGAATAAATTAAAAGAGGGCAACAAACGTTTTGTTTCATGATATTCTTTTGGAGTCATTAATGAATTCATATTGAATTAGGAAGAACTGATCAGTACGCGGTTCAGGCGAACTTAGAATTATTTTACGGCTATGCCCAGGCAGGGGGATTGGCTAAGCGAAATAGGCGTTCGCCGGCGTGTGGAACCAATAAAATACCTTCATTCTCACGATTTGCATAATCTTGCAGATTGATTGTTTTTGGGTCGCGGTAGCCGAGATTTATCTTCTTACATTTAGTTTCTGGTATTTGTGTTGCAAGAGTTACTGTGGCACGTGGTGTCTCAATGCCGTTCTCGTATTTACCTATTCCTTTTACATGTACACAGTGAGCGAGTGCACCCCAAGGCATATCCTTAAATTGGTTCCATTGTTTTAGGAAGTAGTCGCGGCAGTGATATCCGGCTTTTTCGATAGTTTTGCCGTGAGTAATGCAAACATCGCTTATATGAGGCGCATGAATAATTAGTTCTCCTCCGTCGGCTAGTACCGGTTCTAATTTGTACATGCATTTACCTGCTGTCCAAATCTCGTCGTACATTTCTGGTGCGCAAGCTACGATGGTGTGGAATGGTTTATCTTTAACGATGATATGACGCTCTGCAGATAGGTCGCTGGCGGCAGACCAGGATTCCTCAACTGGTCCAGCAAAGAGTCCGCACATGCCGTCATTTTCTACAACCATACAAAAAGCAATTTTTGGGATTTTCAACATTTCGCCGGCTCGATCGATAACCTTACGAACAGGGGTCCATTTATGTCCGATAATTTTTGGAGTAGTAATTACTGCTCCGAGCCAGTGGAAAAAATTGAGTACTTGAGGGCCTGCGACTCCAGGAAAGAGATATTTGTTTCCGCCAGAAAATCCGACAACTTCGTGTGGGAAAACTGGTCCGATGATTACGATTTGATCGTAATTAAACAAATTTTTATTAATTTCAACCGGGACGTCCATTTCGAACAATCCTCCACTTAGATCGCTGATTTCCTTTGAGGAAATAGTGCCAAGATTCTTTAGCTCGCCAGGGTCATCCCATGCATGATTAAAGAATTGCACTTTGGAATATTGGGTTATTCGTTCATCGTGAGATATTTCCAGCCGCTGCTCAATTGCTGCTTCACTCATAGCTTGATGAGTGCCGAGAGCGATCATGACATCAAGAGCTGCGGCACTGCCCCCTATTTGGTTATGTATTGCCTTAAACATTGTGCCAACCGGTGCGGTGCGGGTGGCGTCAGGTATGATCAGTAATACTTTCCTATTACAGAAATCTGCTTCAGGCATGGCTTTATTCACGACCTCAATGGCCTGAGTTGAACTGAGCAGTTTCCCTGCGGAAACTTTTTTTGAAACAAGTCCCACGTTAGGTTAAATCGTTTGGCTTAAGAATCCTCCATCAACAACGATGTCAGATCCGGTTACAAAGCTTGCTGCTTTATCGCTTGCTAGATAGACCGCTGCCCCAGCAAGTTCGCTTGGGTCTCCAAATCGGTTCATTGGTGTATGGCCAAAGATTGCCTTTGCTCGATCGCTTGGTGTTCCGTCTTCATTGAATAATAGCTTTTTATTCTGTTCAGCAGGGAAAAATCCGGGAGTGATACTGTTCACGCGGACACTCTTTGTTGCCCATTCTCGAGCCAGAAAACGTGTTGCACTAAGTACAGCTGCCTTTGACGCGGAGTAGGCAATTACTTTTGATAGCGGGAGGTGCGATGTTACACTTGCAATGTTTATTATGCTGCCTTTACCGCGTTTACACATTGCTGGTCCGAATTCTTGGCATGGTAGTAAGAATCCACCGACAAGATTCAGATCGAACACTTTGGCCCAAGCTGGTTGCGGAATATTCTCGAATGGCATTTCCGGTGTAACAGTTGCATCAGGATCGTTACCTCCAGCGGCGTTGAGTAATACGGTAGGTGACCCCAGTGTTTTTTCGATTGATTCATGGCAAGACTTCAAGCTGTTTGGGTTCATCGCATCGCAATTAAAGAATTTTGCTTCACCGCCAACACTAGTGATCTCGTTTACGCGGGCATCTCCACGTTCAGCATTGCGGCCTACTACTGCAATTATTGCTCCGGCTTTGGCCATTGCCAATGCACACGATCCACCCAATGCGCCGGTCGCTCCGATTACCACAGCAACCTCTCCGGTTAAATCAAACAAGTTTTCCGACATGGGGGTAAGTGTCCATCAGCAGGGCTTCATGGAGAAGGAAATTCCACGTTAATCAAACACTTCATTAAGTGCATGGAATTTACTTTGCAGGATTTAAGAATCGGAAGTACGGTCAGCTCTCATGAAGTGGATTATAGTAATTTTGGCTGTTTTTGCTGTTTTGTTTTTGCAAATTAGGCGTGAGGAGGTTGGAGTGAAGCGCGCTAGTGATGGTCTTTATTATAAGGCTGGTGAATCTGATGTATATACTGGTGAAGGACTAGTTTATCACCCTAATGGCAGTAAAGCGCAACAAGGTGAAATTATAGCTGGCAAGCCGACGGGCCCATGGAAGCAGTGGCATTCTAATGGGAAAATTAACTGGGAAGGTAGCTATAAGAATGGAAACCGAGATGGGGTTTGGATTAAGTACGATGAGGCAGGCAAAAAAGTGGAGGAATCTACTTGGACTGATGGTCTTAAGCAGGAGCCTGTGGATTCAGTTGAAACGATAAAAAACTCAAAAACACCCCCTTCTAAGGTATCCGCTGGAGAGGAGGGAAATAAGGATATTTAAGGCCTTTTGCCTTGGGTGGATTCTAATTTTCTAAAAAGGAACCACAACTTTGAGGAACATTACAATACTACTCAGATGTAGTATTAATTGTAGTTTGATTGGATAGGAAAGTTATATTTTTATCTGCTGGTTTTGAGAAACGGCCTTGCCATGTGGGATGAACTTGGCGAGTTTTGTGAAGTGAAAAATTTAACTGTTTGCCTAGTAGTATCTTCAATTATTCTGGCTGGATGCGGATCTAGGGAATCTTCTGAATCAGTAGTAAAACAAAAGCCTTCTCCAGATACCACCAGTCTTGACGAGACGAATTCAGAACCAGCTTCTAAGTCTTTAGCCGAGGTGTCTTTGAGCCAGCCAGTCGCAAAATCTGAAAAAGTTAAAGCTCCTTCTAAGCAGGCTGAACAGATTGAAACTAAATTGGCGCCTAAGCTTGTTGCTGAGACTAATACGATCGCTTCAGCCGAAGAGCTAATTACCAGTAAGCCAAATGTTGCTGTGTCGGCCAAATCTGAAATCAAACTGTCGGAAGACATTGCTAAGCCTATATCAAATCCTGCCTCTATATCTCCATCAATCCGCAGTTCGAAGCGCGAACGATTTGAGGAGGAAAGTCGATTAGAGTTGAAGGAGGATCGGTGGCATGTCATTGGCGAGTCAGAACCATACACTGGCCGTGTAAAACGTTGGGTTGTTGAGGGTTGGAAACAGGCCGAAGGGTCTTATAGCAGGGGGCTTCAAGAGGGACGTTGGAAAATGTGGTGGGATAATGGGCTGTTACGGAGTGCTGTGCATATGAAAAATGGCGACCCAGATGGTGAAGCTATCTATTGGTATAAGAATGGACAGCGTAAAGAGGAGGGTAGTTGGAGAAGCGGGAAATTTACGGCTACAGCCAAATGGAGTGAGACTGGTGAAGAAGTATCGATTAAATAGAACCATTTTGACTGATAGTTTGGCCAAGTACACCTTCTGCTAAACCTGTCGCTTGACGGAAGCAAATTCCAACCTATTATGCCGACCCGTCCATATTGGACTGTTTGTGATATGACTAGAATTGAAAGTATCCAGGCCCGTGAGATTCTTGACTCACGAGGTAATCCTACAGTTGAAGTTGAAGTTGGCCTCCGAGGAGGAGCCATTGGTCGCGCTGCTGTTCCTAGCGGAGCCAGTACCGGTGAAAACGAAGCGCTCGAATTACGAGATGGAGTAAAGAGCCGTTACCTTGGTAAGGGCGTCAAAAAAGCGGTAAATAACATCATTAAAAAAATCGCTCCGGCTCTTGAAGGTATAGACTCAACTGATCAGCTGACTGTTGATAATACAATGTTAAATCTTGATGGCACCGCTACTAAATCTAAGCTTGGGGCAAATGCTATTTTAGCTGTCTCTATGGCAAATGCTCATGCGGCTGCTGATGGCCTTGGTCAGTCTCTTTATAAATATCTGGGGGGGCCAAATTCAAAGGTGCTACCTGTGCCAATGGCAAATGTTATTAATGGAGGTGCTCACTCTGATGCTCCTATTGATTTTCAGGAATTCATGGTTATGCCTAAGGGCTTTGACACTTTTAGTGAAGGCCTACAGGCTATAACTGAGATCTTTCACTCGCTTAAAGCAGTTTTGAAAAAGAAAGGATTGTCTACTGCAGTTGGGGATGAAGGCGGTTTTGCTCCGAATTTAAATAGTGCTGAAGATGCCATTGAGGCTATATTGAAAGCCACTAAGAATGCTGGATATAAGCCAGGTAAACAGATCTTTCTTGCTCTAGATGTTGCGTCCAGTGAGTTTTATAATAAAACGACCAAGAAATATGTCTTCAAAAAAAGTACGGGAGAAAAGCTTTCTGGTGCCGATCTCGTTTCTTTTTATGAGGAACTGACTTCTAAATATCCTATTATTAGTATTGAAGATGGTTGTGATGAGAATGATTGGAAGAGTTGGAAGCTATTAACTGAAAAGATTGGTGATCGCGTTCAGCTAGTTGGAGATGACTTATTTGTCACGAATACTAAATTTCTCAAAAAAGGAATAGACACTGGGGTTGCTAATTCAATTTTAGTAAAAGTGAATCAGATCGGTTCACTTACTGAGACTTTAGATGCTGTTGAATTGGCACATTGTAATAATTACACTGCGGTTATAAGTCATCGCTCTGGTGAAACTGAAGATGCCACTATAGCAGATATTGCTGTGGCTACTAACGCTGGCCAGATCAAGACTGGTTCACTTAGTCGTAGTGATCGAACTGCCAAATACAATCAACTTTTGCGTATTGAGCAAGAGCTTGGTTCTAACGCTATTTATGGCGGTAAAATGTGAGTTAATTTATCCATTTAGGGCAATAAAACCGCGCTTATGCGCGGTTTTTTTGTTCCTTTGCTTGCTGTTAATTAAGAGCTAAGTCAAAGTTTGCGCATGATATGCTTTTATCCATGGGTACGCTTGATCCTTTTACTTGGATTCGTTTTTGGTTCTTCGTTTCCGATAATTGGTGAGAGTTCACTTAAATCATCACTTACTTTTTATGCGTCTTTCGATAAAGGAATAGATGCCGATATAGCCCAGGGCGATAATCGACTTTTTACGCTTGTTGATAAGAAGCCAAAAGAAGGGAATCACACCGGGAATCTGACTCAGTTAGCCAAAGGTAAAGGGATTAAAGGAGGCGCGCTCCTTTTTACAAAGCGGGATGCTAAATGGTTATTTTATGATGGAATGAAAAATTTTTCTTTCGATAAAAATAATTGGAGCGGCACAGTGAGTTTTTGGCTAAAAGTTGATCCAATTAACGAGCTTGATCCTGGTTATGTTGATCCAATTCAAATTACACCTAACACGTGGGATGATGCTTCTTTTTTTGTAGACTTTAGTAAGGATGGTAACCCGAGATCGTTTCGTTTGGGGGCCTTTGCTGATAAGAAGATTTGGAATCCTGACAATAAAAATATTCCTGAACCGCTACGCCCTCTGGTTCCAGCAAAGTCTAATCCATTTAGTAAGGATAAGTGGACTCACGTTGCCTTTACATGGGAGCGGTTCAATACTGGTAAGAAAAATGGAATAGCATCGCTTTATCTCAATGGAAAAAAAGAAGGCAGTATTACCGAATGGAATCAGCAGTATTCGTGGTCTGGTAAGCCACACCGTATACTTATAGGCCTGTACTATATGGGTTTGTTTGACGAACTTGCCTGTTTTAATCGTGCTTTGTCAGAAAAGGAGATCCGAGCACTTCATGCTCACAAAAAAGATTTAAAAAGTTTAATAAGATAGTGAGCAGTTATCGAGTCGGGTATGTCTATATTTCATTACCACCTTCTTTTTGAAAAACTTTACTAAGTGCTTTGCCTTTGCGTACTTCGCTAAAATCTTTTGTGGTGATTGAGTAGGGGAAGTTAGCTTGTGTTCCTGCTGCTCCAAATTCTCCTCGCTTATTGATGGCTATAAAATTAATCCCGAGTTCCATGCCTAAAGGGTCCGTTCGCGCTATTCGCTTTATTGTTTCGGAGCATGCTTCAGTTGGAGACATTCCTTGCCTCATATTTTCGACGACTTGATAAGAGGCGCAGTAGCGCATCACATTTTCACCCAATCCAGTTGCCCCTGCAGCACCAACTTCGTTATCGACATAAAGTCCACTGCCAATGATGGGGGAGTCGCCTACACGTCCAGGTACTTTTCCACTCAGGCCGCTTGTGGAACAGCCGCCAGCAATATCTCCATTATTATCTAATACGATCAAGGTAACAGTATCGTGGTTGTCCGGTTTTTTTGCTTTATTTTGCGGATCGTTTTTTTTCTTAGCTAACCATGCGGCGTATCGTTTCTCATCTTGGGCACTATCAACTATCTTTAGTCCTTGCTGTTCTGAAAACCAGCGAGCGCCTCGGCCAACAAGCATGACATGAGGGGTTTTCTCCATCACTAACCTTGCAGCAGTAATTGGATGTACAACACCTTCTATTCCAGCGACGCTGCCAGCACTATGCCCTGGTCCGTTCATAATACAGGCATCAAGTTGTGGTACGCCAGCGGCGTTAGGTTTGCCGCTCAGGCCGACTGAAGTGTTTCCGGATGACTCAACTAGGCGAATACCTTGTTCCACAGCATCTAATGCCGATCCGCCATTTTGCAATGTTTGCAAGGCAAGTTCATTGGCTGGTTTTCCAAAAGACCATGTCGATATGATGACTGGCTTAAGGTTTGTTATTAGGTTTGTATGGTATGTTGTTGAACAGCCAATGCCTAGCGACGAAGTAGCAGTAGCTATTGATGTTTTAAGTAAAAAATTTCTTCGGCTAGTATTATTCATAAAATAGAAATTTGTATTATTAATGTTTATACAGGCAATGTTAAGCGACTAAGACATAAAGTTTTCAAGTTATTGATATATACTGAACTATTATTTGGTAGAATTGTTGGTAGCTGATTTAGTTGTGTTAGATTTGTTTTTTTCGACCGCCTGATCGAATTTCTGAATATATTTTTTTGTGTTGGAATTGAACTCGTCGTCACAGCCGATACAACAGAATTTAATTTGCCTTTTTTCATATATAAATTCGTGAGGCTTTCCCATGCTGCCAAGCTTCTTGTCAGCTACGAGGCATGTGTCCAATGGGTATGCAATTATGTCAGGATCAAGAGGTTTGGTGATAGCTTCTACTTTTTTACTTTCCCCACATCCGCTTAAAATAATACCGGCCGCGAAGATAATTAAGATTGTTTTACACTTTTGCATATGTCCCAAGAATTTTGCGTTGTAGGGGTGTGATGTCAAATCCTTCTTTCAACTATGCGCTTCTTCTGATAGCAGCATGTGCGATGTGTCCATCCGAAAATCAAACTGAAGATCCTCGTGCTGCAATAACGCGAGTTTTGCGTTGGTTTAATAGTGGGGTAAACAATGAAACGGATGATTGGGTAGCACGTGAGGAGCCGCTTGAGATTAGAGTCAAAGGTGAATCAATAGTTATAACAATGCGTACACCGGGGCATGATAAAGAATTGGCAATTGGATTCTTATTATCAGAGGGGGTGGTTACCAGCTCAGCAGATATTTTAGAGGTAGCTTACTGTCAGCAAGGTGAAGCGACTTTGCATGGAAATATTCTAAATGTATTTCTGTCGCCAAAAGTTCATATAAATTTGGATAGATTAAAACGGAATGTATACGCTAGTTCAAGTTGTGGCCTTTGCGGTAAGGCATCTATTGAGTCATTACGGAATATTTTTGAGCCATTAAATAAACATAAGAAGGTAATTGATGTGGAAACCATTATTACTTTGCCAGAAGAACTTAGGGCTAAGCAGTCAACGTTTGATAAAACAGGAGGGCTACACGCTGCTGCATTGTTTGATAGTAATGGGGAGTTGCTTGTTCTTCGTGAAGATATTGGTCGTCACAATGCCGTTGATAAAGTTCTAGGTCATTTACTTTTGAAAGATCGATTGCCACTTGAGGACTGTGTCTTGATGGTTAGTGGTCGTGCTTCCTTCGAAATCATTCAAAAGGCACTAGCAGGAAGGGTAGGGGTTGTTTGTGCAGTATCTGCACCATCAAGCTTGGCAGTAGATATGGCCAAAGAGAGCGGGCAAACATTAATTGGGTTTCTTAGGGAAGGTAAATTCAATGTTTATAGCCACAAAGAGCGCATCGGCGGACTTAAAAGCTAGAGTCATTCTTATGGTGATTCGGCATTGGTGAATACATCACTTACATCATCATTTTCTTCTAGAATATCTACCAAGCGTTGAATAGTTTCTAAGCCTGCTGCATCGACTGCAGTAGTCTGTTGGGCAATGTAAGTAATCTCGGCCGATAAAGTTTCAACACCTTTATCTTCAACTGATTTATGCACAGGTTCGAATTTTCCTGGGTCGGTTAGGATTTCATAGCCATTTTCATCTGCCGTAAAATCATCAGCCCCAGATTCCAAGGCAAGTTCCATTAACATATCTTCTTCGGCACATTCACGGTCTATAATGATTTGTCCTTTGCGTTCAAATAGTCGCGTCACTGCGCCAGCACTACCAAGTTGTCCTCCAGCTTTCGTGACGACATGGCGGATATCGGAGGCGGTACGATTACGGTTGTCTGTGTTAGCATGTACGAGAATAGCTACACCTCCTGGTGCAAAAATTTCATAGGTTAACTCTTCGTAGTTGGCGCCGTCATCATCTCCAGCAGCTTTCTTGATCGCACGCTCAATATTATCAGCTGGCATATTGGCGCTCCGGCATTTAAGGAGAATCATACGTAGGCGTGGATTAAGATCGGCCTCTGGCCCTCCTGCCCTTACGGCTATACCAATTTCACGTGCAAGTTTGGCGAATACCTTTGCCTTCTTAGCATCAGTGACGCCCTTTTGCCGTTTAACCTTAGACCATTTATTGTGACCAGCCATTGAAAAATTTGTACTGAAAATCTAATCCCAGCAAGGAAATGCATATCAATTAATTCGATATAATGGAATGAAAATAGAATATCTTAACTAGGTATTTGATTAATAAAAAAGCCCGAGCAATGCTCGGGCTAATAAAATTTTGACGTTTGATTTTATAGGCTAAGGTCGACTTTGTCGCTTAGGCCAAGTTTTTTTAGTGCTGCCTTTAACTCATCAACTTCCTGTTTAGTTATTCCATCTTCTGGTGTGACACTAAGTTGTAGTTGAATCTTGGCATCCTTTAAAAGATCGAATCGCTGCAGAATATCATTATGAAAAGCATTTAATTGTGGGCCGCTCAATTCGCCAGACCATCCTGTGCTATTAAAAGTAACCAATTCGGGCTGGCGAGGAGTTTCTACACGTACGCCAAATTTCATTAATCGTGCAAATTGTAATCTGCTATCCGTCGCGCCGTCTACTGGATTGCCTTTCATATAGAGGCGAAGGAATGGAGCAAAATTTTTCGGGCCCTTATAGTCTGCGCTAGCCATTGCGACGAGGGCATCAAGATTAGTTATTTTATTGTTTTCAAGAAACAAAAAATGCAGTCGGGTTAGACCATTAAGCGGGCTAAGATCGGCGATTTCATTATTGCCAGCTGAAAGAGTTGTAAGGCTTTTTAGAGAGGCAACGCCATCAAGTTTAGTGATCTGATTATGATCTAGGTATAACGACCAAAGTTTACTGAGTTTAAGAGCTGGGGAGAAATCACTAATACGGTTATTAGAGAGATAAAGTGAGCGCATGTTGCTAAG
>CESM01076756.1_pt1 | contig 13444 bp, 13 predicted proteins | sample 361421 | NCBI WGS metagenome assembly CESM01 (sample SAMEA2622219, study PRJEB7988) | marine metagenome | isolation source: saline water (ENVO:00002010), including | reverse complement strand
TTTTTTATAATCCTAAATCGTATGGCCTTCCATCAATACCATCACAGTATTGAACAAAAGCTCTATTTGCTACTGCAGTACCAGAAGGTGTAGGATAATTACCCGTAAAATACCAGTCACCACAATTATCACCTAAGGCCTTTCTCAAATTACCTATACTCTGATAAATTACCTCTACTTCACCTTTCCATTTAATGTCTTGTGGGTAGACAAGCCTAGCTATTTGCTCAGATATTTCCTTAGCCGTAAAGGGTTCATAAATATCACGAACACAATTCCTCATTTCATCATACGGTTTCCTTAGCTCGACTAGACAATCGTCGTAAACCTTTGCAATCAATGAAGCTCTTGCCGAATTTTTTAAAAGATCAATTGCTGCTTGAAAAGCTATAAACTTACCAAGCTCTGACATATCAATACCGTAACAATCAGGATATCTTATCTGAGGAGCGCTCGAAACAACGACAATTTTCTTAGGTTCTGTCCTAGCCAAAATCTTTAAAATTGATTCTCTTAGTGTAGTACCTCTCACAATCGAATCATCAATAACCACCAAACTCTCACCAGGTTTAACTACTCCATAACTAATATCATAGACATGTGAAACCAATTGTTTGCGACCTTCTTCTTGGCTAATAAAAGTTCTCATCTTGATGTCTTTATGAGCAATCTTTTCGCCTCTCGGCCAATTATTGAGTATCAAGTCATCAATTTTTTTCTCATCAAGACCTCCACTGGATGACGCTTTCTCAATTGCGTCTTTAACCTTATTTCTTCTGTATTCTCTCAACCCCCCCATCATTCCATGATAAGCGATATCGGCGGTGTTCGGAATGAAGCTAAACACCGTGTCTTTTAGATTATAATCGATCGACTTAAGAATGGGGTCTGCCAACAATCTACCAAGCTCTTTTCTTTCTTTATATATATCTGGATCGTTACCTCTAGAAAAATAAATCCTCTCAAATGAACATGGCGTCTTCGGTTTTTCATCTGAAAATCTTTCAACTGTTACTTCACCAGTATTCTTAATGGAAACTACATGCCCAGCAGGAACTTCAGAAACCTCATCTTTCTCAAGACCAAATACTGTCATCAACGGCACTCTTTCTGATGCAAATCCAACGAAGTCGTCATTATCGAAATAAAATGCCGGTCGGATACCATTTGGGTCTCGCATAACAAAAGCATCTCCATTGCCCACTGCTCCCGCAATAGCATAACCTCCATCCCAAATCTTAGAAGCTTTCCTAAGAAGCCTAGGCATATGCAACCTCTCACTAATTAGACCAGGAATATCCGTTCCTGGAACCTTTTCAACTTTCGATCTGCGATAGATATTTTGATGAGCCTGATCCAAAAAGAACCCAATTTCCTCTAATACAGTTTGAGTATCGGTACCGAAAACTGGATGTTGACCTCTGTCTACTAGCTTCCTATTAAGCTCAGGAGCATTGGCCATATTAAAATTTCCGAGCACCATTAAACTTCTAGTCTCCCAATTACTTCTCCTCAAAAAAGGATGACAGGATCCTTCTTCAAACTCTCCAGAAGTTCCGTACCTAAGGTGTCCCATCAATACTTCTCCACCGAAATCAAAATATCGGCTTACATTGGCTGGATCATCTGGATCTATATCTCTTCGTTTACATACTTGGTAATACCGATCCATTAACTTTTTAAAAACCACAGTCAGAGAATCACGAGAGGCTGACCTTTCTCTAAATATATACGGATCACCAAGTTCCATATTTAGTTTCACGCAACCTATGCCAATTCCGTCATGACCTCGGTTATGTTGTTTCTCCATTAAAAGAAAAAGCTTATTAAAACCATACAACGCAGAGCCGTATTTATCATGATAATAAGGAAGAGGCTTCTTCAACCGAAGAACCGCTATGCCGCATTCATGCTTTAAAAAATCGCCCATTTACCCAAGTCGGACGGTTAATTTATCATTGCTAACTACCCCCATTTGGACGGCACCCGGAACCAATTCCATGGCCACTTCTACATCCTCCGGCGAAACTACACTTACCCAACCTATTCCCATATTAAAAGTTGAGAACGCCTCATTGATTTCAACATGAGATAACACTTTTTGCACAGCATCTAACGACCAATTTGGAACAACTAATTCTCCACCCAAATCGCCAAGTACTCTTTCAAGATTCTCGGGAAGACCTCCACCAGTAATATGTGCCATAGCTTTAGGTTTAACTCCTAAATTTTTATATCCGCTAACCACATCATTATACAATCTAGTAGGAGCTAAAAGTGAAACTATATCTTCATCATTAAATTCTTCAGGAAATTTCGAAATAATTCTTCTCACTAAACTCCATCCGTTTGCATGAACTCCATCTGAGGGGTATCCAATAAAAATATCACCAGCAGAAATGCTAGTTGGATCAACAACGTCAGATTTTTCAACCGCTCCTATACCAAAGCCAGAGAGCTCAATCATATTTTCATCGACAAGATCGGGCATCTCTGCTGTCTCTCCCCCTGCAAGAATACAATCACAGGACTCACACCACTCGACTATTCCCGATATAACCCTTGATATTTTAACCTTATCTAATTTACCAACACCGATGTAATCAAGAAACATTATTGGGTCAGCTCCAGCTGTAAGAATATCATTCACGGACATTGCAACCAAATCTTTTCCCGCCACCTCTAAAAGATCATACTCAAGAAGCAATTCAAGTTTCGTGCCTACACCATCACACCCTGTAAATATGACTGGCTCTTTGTAAGAGCTTAGGTCAAACCCAGCCGCAAAAAGTCCAAATGATCCAAACAATTTTCGACTCTTCTCAGTTCTTGATCTTAACTCCCCTATATCTCCAACTAACTCTGCAGCAGCATGAATATCTACTCCTGCTTCCTTATATGTAATTTGGTCAGCCATTTCTTCTTATTGGTTAGATACTTCTTCTGAAATTTCGTTAAATATTGATTTAAAAATAAAGTAACCAGTACCCCAACCGTTATCGTCTCTCTTCCAATCAGAATCGTAATGATGAGATTCTAATAAGAACCTTTCAGGATGCGGCATTAGTCCAAACACGCGGCCAGTTTCATCTGTTAATCCAGCAATTTGACACGATGATCCATTAATATCATCTTTATAAAGGAGCGCCGCTAATCCATCCTCTAAGTATGATTCTGCTAGACCTGAAGGAGCAATAAACCGGCCTTCCGCATGAGCTATAGGCAATTCAAAACTCTCTGGCAAACCATTGAGAAAGGGGCTTGAATCAGTATTCTTATTTAGTCGTACCCACTTGCATATAAAACGACCAGATACATTATCAATAAGACTTCCCTCAGGGAGAAGACCAAGCTTTGTAAGTATTTGGAAACCATTACAAATACCCATCAAATATCCACCAGAATCTCTAAAACTGGTCAATGCATCGCCGACTCTTCTCTCGGTTTCGAGTTGGGCTAGTCTACCAGCCATCACATAATCACCGTAACTGAATCCTCCACTTAAAACAACCAATTGAATTGATCTTAAACTTTCCTCAGTGAATCTAGCAATAGGCAAAATTTGAGTGGAAAACCCAGCGGCCTCGAGAGCTCTCGCCGTTTCGAGATCGCAGTTAGTTCCTGGATATTTTAATAGTAAGGCGTTAGTACGTTCTTCCATTTTTCTTTAAGCGTAGCAATTTCTAGCTCCAAAACATTTTCTACCCCTGAAGTAATCAATAAGCTTTGATTACCTGCAGTTACTTTACCAATAACTGAAAAATCAGTGCCCTCTAAAACCATTTTGAGTCTATCTAAATCTTGTGGGTCACACTCTATAAGAATTCTAGATGGCGATTCTGAGAATAAACGCTCTACTCTTCCAACCTCACCAATTGTAGGTAATGCTTCAAGATCAACAGACACCCCGCCGACTTGTGAAAAAGCCATTTCTGCAATCGCAACACCAAGACCTCCCTCAGAAATATCGTGCGCTGAAAGAATCAACCCTTCGGTCACTGCTCGATGAAATGCGATGTAGCCTCTGAGCGCCTTATTAAAGTCAGTGTCTGGCACTGCGCAATTGGTTAGACCTTTAATCCTGGCATATACACTTCCTCCCATGCTCGCATCCGTTGTTCCTAATATTAAAATCATAGAACCTTCTCTACGAATAGATGCACCAGTAACATGAGATGCACTATCAACAACACCCATGCCACTTATTAAACAAGTTGTTGGTATTGAGACAGGCCCATCATCCGTCTCAAAATAATTATAAAACGAATCTTTACCTGAAACAAAAGGTGCACTGTAAGATTCTGCTCCTTCTGCAATTCCTTTACATGTTTCAACCAGCATTCCAAGTTCAGTTGAATCCTCAGGATTACCAACACAGAAATTGTCTAATAACGCGATCTTTTCTGGATTAGCTCCAGAAGCCACCAAAGATCTAAAACACTCATCGACAGTGGCCTTACCCATTGCTAAAGGATTTGTCTTACCCCATTCTGGTAGCAACGAGAGCCCTATTGACATGAGATGATCACTACCATCTATTCTAACCACTGAAGCATCCTGAGGAGCATCGCCCATTCTACCAGCCAGCGGCTTAAGAACTGTATTCCCCTGAACTTCATGATCATACTCCCTTATAATAGGTTCACGAGAACCTATAGCAAAATCACTAATCACAGTCTCAAGATCTGCTGCTAAATCACCTTCAGATAATTCGTATTTTTTTACCTCATCAACAGAAAATGAAGAATTCAATCTTCTTGTAGGAGCATCATGTAATCTTGAGTTATCCAATTCACAGACTAATTCATTATCGTGCCACACTTTAAGAATGCCAGAATCATCAGAATCTCCAATCTCGGTTAGTTCTGTTTCATAAATCTCTGAAAGTTCTTTTAATGCTTCCATGGACTCATCTCTAACAGCCAAAACCATTCTCTCCTGGCTCTCAGATAGAAATATCTCCCAACTTGTCATACCTGGCTCTTTAAGAGGAGCCCTCTCAAGATAAAGATTACCTCCAACTTCACTCAACATTTCGCCTGCAGCACTTGAGAAACCACCGGCTCCACAATCAGTAATAAATTCAATAAGATTCTTTTTACGAGCCTCTATAACAAAATCAGCTGCCTTTTTTTCTTCTATGGGATTTCCAATTTGTACAGCCTGCTGATCTTCTTCATGACTATCTGTATCAAGTGCCATTGAAGAAAATGTCGCCCCCTTCAGCCCATCTCTACCTGTACGCCCCCCTACAGCGATGACTTTTAAACCTGGAGACATTTCTTTGTCGATATCGGAAATAGGAATAGTTCCTGCAGTACCACAAAAAACCAAAGGGTTATAAACATAGGATGAGTCAAATTGGATCGCCCCACAAATGGTAGGAATGCCCATCCTATTACCGTAGTCTCGAACACCCCTAACAACGCCTCTCATTATTCCCAAAGGATGAATTACATCGTCTGCATTTATATCACTGGCTTTTGTGTCTGGAGGGCCAAAACAAAAAATGTCACAGCTCGCAACTGGCTTAGCTCCCTTTCCCGCACCAAGAATATCTCTAATAACTCCGCCCAACCCTGTGTTTGCCCCTGCATAAGGCTCGATCGCAGAGGGGTGGTTGTGTGTTTCAAGCTTCAAACAAATAGCTTGATTATCATCAAGTTTAATAAACCCTGCATTATCAATAAAGCATCCAAGAACAAACCCCGGTTTCTTGTCCATGATTCTCTCGGTCACAGACTTAATATACGTTTTAAAGAGACTATCAATTACCTCTTCTCCGTCAGAGCCTACGTGTTCAATTCTAGCGCCAAAAATTCTATGTTTGCAATGTTCACTCCAAGTTTGCGCAATGCATTCTAACTCAACGTCAGTGGGCTCCCTCCTCATCGCTGAAGCGTAATAAACCTGAACTTCGATCATGTCCTCCATAGACAAGGAAAGTTTCATAGATTCACTCAATGCAAAAAGCTCATCAGGATTCAGATCCCTAATAGGAATCTCACAAAAACTTTTAGACTCAGAGTTAGGCAACTTTTCTTCCATCAGCATCGGTCACGCTCCATACGTGAATAGCGGGGTTACATACGTCACGAACAAAAAGCTCGGATCCAATTTCAGTATCAGAGAAAATATATATCCTTTGCGACAATTCTAGGCTCAACAATTTAAATTCGCTGGCATTAGAATCTTTTTGACTTGAAACAATTGCCTCTCTTTCTAAATCAAGAGCTCCAGGCTTCATTCCGTAGTCGATAAAGAATTTAAAATTCTTAAAATATGGAGCCCCTGAAAAGGACACCTCGTCTGCGTACTGGTCAACCAAAGACCTTAAAACAAATGAACTTGCTTGGTCTTCTGTCCCGTCATATTTAATTTGATAGACTCGAGACTTCCTGAAAGCTGCAGTCTGTTCTAGGGGCGCATATAGAAGCTTACTTGTGTCTTGTTCTGACTCAAATTTACCTACTACCTCAACTGTTAAAAACCCCATATAATTAGCCTAATCCGTTAAGATTTTTAAGGGCATCTCGCTGCCCGTTGGATGTGTAAAAATCAACTTCTCTCTTTCCGCAATCAGCTAACGCGCCTGAGACTTCAGAACCTTCTCTGTTACCCAAAATACAATCTTTTATAAGATTCATTTTATCCACTTGTATCGCCATGAAATCCTCGTTGACCTTAGGATCTTGAGGCGCGTCTCCTGAATCCTGCCTGCCACGCAAAAGTTCAACGAAGGGAACACCTGTTACACGAGACTCCTCCTTAGCTTCATTTATAGAACCCAACCAGTCTGAATGGGAGATTTTATAATAATCCCTCATAGCTTGCTTATTGTAATGAATCACTATGTTGTCACCAGCATCTTCTAGAACAGAAGTCGCCCTAAATGAATCTGTATCGATTGTATCGACGAAAACAAGATCATCACCATCTTTAGCGAATTCCCATTTAAGATCCCACAACTTTAGTCCCATTTTCTCAACCATTACCCTCACTGCCCAACCTCCCAAAACGGCAAGCTTACCCATCTCAGAAAACGTCTCACCGTCTAGACCAGACATATTATGAGCTTCCTGTTTAGTAACAGCACGGTCTTCGGGTTCATACTTACTCGTGAAATCTACGATCGGCGTGGTTAAATATTCCCAAGCAACGAGTGGACCATTAGCACCTAACTCTTGCTCAAACTTTCTCTGTTCGTCCTCGGATAATTTTAGATATTTTCTAAATACAGAACTTCCACTCGTTATACCAAAACGGACAATACACTCTAATGGAACTACATTTTTATCAAGAGATCCGAACTTACTATAATCATAAAAAGGATGCTTTAAAAAACTGTCTTGCTCAGGCTTTTCAATCTTGTATCGCCTTACTATATTGTATGCACTTTCATTCTCGGGTAATCCTTCATGAGATACTGAACCGGTAATTGAGTCAACCATTCCACAATGATGCGTTACCCCTCCAACAGAACACAATTTATCAATAACTCCATCTAACAAGATATCTCTAATTTTGGGATCTAATCCCTCTGCATTTTGAACAGCGTCTTTGACCTCTACCCATGTTTCGGGTTTTGAAAGATTTGTATATAAAACATGACGAAAAACAGCACGAGCAACATCACTTCCTTCAATCGCAAAAATGGTACCAACATCAAAAACGGAACCTCCCGCAGTTGTCTCTGTTACCATATACTTTGGCTCATCAGGTATGGCATAAAGTCTTTGCACGGAACCCTCATAAAAAGGCTCGCTTAAACTATCTATTGGTACTTGTTCAATTGTTTCTTGGTTATTCGCCATCTCAGGTTTATTTGTGTTTTATATGTGCTGAGATTTAGCAACCTTGACTCATATGTCACGCAAAATATTCAAGATATCTTAAATTTTCAAAAATTGTGGCCTAACTTACTGAAATACTGTGAATTTTTATAAAATTGCAAGATCCATACTCTTCAAATTCGAGGCAGAAAAAGCTCACCACCTGACGATAAATGGCCTTAGAGCTATGCAATCAATGGGAATCACCTCTTTAATGACTCCCAGCGTTGCAAATAAATCCATTAAAGTTATGGGGCTAAACTTTCCTAATAGGATTGGGCTAGCTGCAGGGCTCGATAAATCCGGCCATTGCATCAATGGTTTTGGAGCTATGGGTTTTGGATTTGTCGAGATCGGCACAATAACCCCAAGACCACAATCAGGGAACCCTCAGCCAAGGTTGTTTAGATTAAAGAAACACGAAGCAATTATTAACAGGATGGGGTTCAACAATCCTGGAATAGATAAGGCAATAGACAACGTTACTAAGTCATCTAAAGGTTACAATGGAATTGTAGGTATTAATATTGGTAAAAATAAAATCACCCCAAACGAAAAAGCCCTAGAAGACTACATGGTCTTACTAAGGAAAGCTTACGGCATTGCAGATTACATCACTATCAATGTATCTTCCCCAAACACCTCCGGTCTGAGAGAATTACAATCACCCGAATTTGCTCGCGGTCTACTCTCGCCGTTAATGAAAGAAAAAGATATTTTAAAACAAGAATTTGGTAAAAATGTTCCGATCGCAGTAAAAATTGATCCAGACATGAGTCATGAGCAGATCAAATTATTAGCAGATTTATTCTTAGAGTTAAAAATTGATTCCGTTATTGCAACTAACACCACCGTATCAAGAAATGAAGTTGAAAACCACCATCTAGCAACCGAGCAGGGAGGACTAAGTGGTAAACCCATTCATTCAAAAAGTAACGACGCGATCTCAAGATTTTATAGCTCACTTAATGACGACATACCAATTATAGGTGTAGGCGGAATTTCTTCTAAGAAAGATGCAGAAGAAAAAATAGCTGCCGGAGCAAAACTAATACAAATTTACACAGGCTTAGTTTATCAAGGCCCTGCGCTAGTGAAAGAGCTTCTCTCCATTAAATAAGATGCCTAAATTCCTATAAATCAAAAGAACTTTAATGAAAAAAGTAGGGAAATTAAAATGATTTGTTCTGGCAAAATTCTATCCAATATCCATCTGGGTCTTCACAATAAATTTGATAAGCGCCATCTGGCCTAGTTTGTCTTGGTGTATGAATCAGGCCTCTTTCCTTAAGATACGCTTCTGTATCGTCCATGCTTTTTACTCCTAGCGCAAAATGATTTCCTCTCGTTGACGAATTGACCTTATCTTTTCGTCCGGCGATCAAATGCAATTCTTGAGTATGCCCTAGTCGGTACCATTCTCCAGGAAAATCAAAAGCAGGCCTTTGTATCTTTTCGAGACCAAGTAACTCTCCGTAAAATTTCCTACTCAACTCCAAATCGGAAACGTGAAGAGCTATATGATTTAAATCTTCTGTTTTCATACTAAATTTCGTCAATGTATATCAATTAAGATACTATCTACAATTTAATCTTTTTTCAGCTCTTTCTGATTTCCATCTAATCGAACATTCAAAACTGCTGCTCTCCCCTCTGAAAATGAATTTCCAGCCATTGACGAAGAGACAATTTCAACACCTGAACCAGCTACTATCCATTCATGTCGTAAAATCAAATTTCTCATCGATTGATTTGCAAAAGGACTATAACCTTCCACGGATCCAAGAAGCGCCAAAGCTTTCCAACTCGCCTTATCGTAAAAAGTTGAATCAGTAATTATAGGCAAAAGGAATGTCCATTGCATATTAGGATTAAATTTAAAATCTCCTGCCAACAACACCGGCTGATCTTCTTTTCTATATTTTTTAAGAATCCAATCAACCAGACGCCTTCGCTGTAGTGACTTTCTCCCTGAAGGCGCCTCACAACTTACAAAACGAAGAGGTCTTTCATTAATTGAAAAACTCATCATTGTTAAATTTTGTTCTTTAACTGAAAGACCTTCAACTTTACCCCTTAACTTACTAAGGATAGCAGTAGAATTTCCATTTTCTGGAAAGACGTTTGAGCCCCAATTCTTACCCAAAGCTGAAACAATGTTGCTAAGGTATTCATTAGTCTTAACTCCCTGCAAAAGAGCAATCTCAACATTTTCGTTAGCAATGATTTCAGCCACCCTTTTGGAGGGCGTTGATTTATCTATATTAAAAACGAGTACATTAATATCAGAATCCTTATTTTCAGATACCGCATTTGGCATCACAGGTTTTATTAAAGCAGGAATAGTAAATAGGTTAAAGCTTGATAGAAAAATTCCACTGCCAACAAATAAGATTGAAAAGAAACCAAAAGAAGAATCTTGCGGTTTAGTCCAATAAAAAGATATCGGAAGAATTATTGGCATCAATGACAGCAGGTACCCCAATCCCTCACCCTGAAATAAGAGTGCCAAAAAGTAAGTAAAGACACCCACAAAACATACTATAAAAAATGATCTAACAATTGGCGCTATAAGCTTTGCATTAAGCCCAAGTCTAATACAAATAAAACTCCCCATTATTGATACCAAAAAAACTAATACCCATGAGACGCCAGCGCTCAAACTACCGAGTTTAATCCAGAACCATATCTGAGCGACAGAATTAGAAGATACGATTCCTAAAACTATTCCAGTATAGAGTCCCGCAAACAGGGCGAGCCATCGTCTTGGTCTAGACTCAGGTGCGAAATTGTATTCGTCATCAAAGTCAGGAGAGTATTGATCTGAATCCATCTATTTAACATTCAAATAGAAACTACATAAACCTGCAACTCATGCATGCTAACGTATTACAATTTTTCGTAGGTCCCCTTATCTCTTTTTTCTAATACTGTGAATCCTGCCGACTTTGCATCAGAAACAGAAAGTGGCTTAGTAACCTTAGGAGTGTTTATAGAAGAAATAAGCTTTTGTACCGGCTCTTTACAAAGCGGACATACTTCTAGAGGCGCCCTATCAATTGGTCTTTGCAACTCAAAGCCTTCAGAACAAATCCTGCACCCTCCTTCAGTATCTATAGCGATGTATTCGTAAATTGGCATATTAAGGGAATTACTTGGATGTCAATATACAAAGATACCCTATAAATAGAAAACTTTAAAATGTAGCCAGCCTAATAGAATCAAGCTAACGGAAATGATTACCAACTAGACTTGGTTACTCCAGGGATATCCCCTCTAGAAGCAAGTTCTCTGAAGGTAATTCTAGACATTTTAAATCGGCGAAGGAAGCCATGTCTTCTACCTGTAACCTCACAACGATTAACAACTCTCGTTGGGCTAGCATTCCTAGGAAGCATAGATAAACCAATATAATCGCCTTTTGCTTTTAGCTCAGCACGTTTCTTAGCGTACTTAGCTACAGCACGCTCTTTCTTTTTATTTCGCTGTATCCAACTCTTTTTAGCCATAAGGGGGGGGAATACGTATCCATTATCAGGCTCAATGCAAGTAAGAAATGTTGACTATTACACCTGAAATAATAATTTTGACTCTTGAAGTTAAGTCATTAAGCATTCATTATCAAAAAATGTCTGATCTAGAAGAATTATTAAATTGTGGCCTTTTATCCGATGAAAATGGTATTAGCGCCGAAACAAGAGCTCTTTTGATTAGTGAAAACTTCTCTCAAGTCGTTAATTATAAGGAAGATACATTTATTGTTACTCAAGGATCAGAACCGGATGCTTTGTATTTTACCCTCTCGGGTATATTTCACGCTATCAGTCACGCCAACGCACAATCACCTCAGCGTCTCCTCGGCCGAATAGAAGCAGGTCAATTCGTTGGAGACATCACGCTTTTTGATCCAGAAACTGCTGCAAGCGCATCAGTCAAGGCTATGAAAAACGCTTCAACACTCAAAATCACCCCTGAATCGTATGATGCTTTTAGTAAAACTCATCCAAGCCAAGCCCTTGAACTTGTATCTGCACTAGCAAAAGGACTCGCAGCAAGACTACGGGCAGCTAATGAAAAAGTTCTTTAAATCACCGATGAATAACAGTGATTTTTAACACACAAATCGAAAATCTTATAGCCAACAATGATTTAATTGCTGCGTTTCAGATTCTTTTTGCTCTTCTTATAGCACACGCTCTTTTCGATTATCCTCTTCAAGGGGAATTCCTTGCAAAATATAAAAACAGAAACTTTAAAGAAAATGGCACAGAAATCAATGGTCTTTGGATTCACTGCCTTACATCTCACTCATTACTACACGCTGGAGGCGTTTGGCTTATTACCGGATCTTTCATCATAGGAATAATTGAGTTCGCCCTTCATTGGGTTATTGATTTTTTGAAGTGCGAAGGTGTAACAAACTTTCACACTGATCAATTTCTACACTTACTTTGCAGAATAATTTACGTTTTTCTAATTTGGATAGGCTGGGAATATTTTATACCCTCTCTAAATGCATCAACGCAAATAGCACCGACCTTCAATTCACCATAAATCGATTTAATCAACCACAGACATAATAACCATGATCAAAATAAGTAATACATTCCTGGTGTTTGCTATAGGTATTCTATTTTTATTTAATGCATGCAAAAAAAACCAACAAACAGATACGCCTCAATCTCCAGAATTGATAAGTGAAAGCATTACAAGCTCACCAAAAGAATCAATTGGTGAAGCTATTAAAGAAGTTCCATATGATGACCTTGGTTATGACAAAGGTCTATTCACAAAAGACAACAAACCTTTTACAGGAACTTCTATCCGGAAACACTCAAATGGGAAAATCGGAGGCCGATACCAATTCGTTGACGGCATTTATGATGGCATCGTTGAAGAATGGTATGAAAACGGTCAACGTAGCGCGTATAAAATGTACAAACAAGGTTTGCGACATGGTATAACGACTTACTGGGATGAGAAAGGAACGCCCACAAAACAAGTGCTTTACAAAGATGATGAAGAAACCGAAGTCAAAACAGGAGAGCAAATACCAAAAGATCTCGGCATATAAAGAAACTCAATCAATACTTAAAAAATCTACCTAAGGACTAAACCATCATAGACAAATGTGGCAAACCTTAACAGTCTTCATATTTATTGGACTATTTTTTACGAACTCAGAAAACGTAATTTCTTCACCTGCGAAATTAAAGCTTGATCACCCAGTCTTTCAAAAAAAAGCCCCTGAAAATCCAAGTGACTTAATTGCTATCGAGAAACAAGTCAGATCGGTACTTGAAAAGTCAAAGAATGCAACAGTATGCATCCAAGGGAACGGTTCTGGAAGTGGCGTGATTATTTCTGAAGATGGTCTAGTACTTACTGCTGGACACGTTAGCGGCGAACCCGGAAAAAAACTTGATGTTTTGTTACAAGATGGAACCAAGCTTCAAGCCAAGGCTTTAGGAAGATCATCGGCAGCTGATTCAGGCCTGATTCAAATCACAAAAAAAGGCAAGTACCCATTTGTTGAAGTAGCTCCTCCTGCATCAGTATTTAAAGGTGATTGGATCTACGCTATAGGCCACCCAGGAGGATTCGATAAAGAA
>CESM01202217.1_pt1 | contig 13448 bp, 7 predicted proteins | sample 361421 | NCBI WGS metagenome assembly CESM01 (sample SAMEA2622219, study PRJEB7988) | marine metagenome | isolation source: saline water (ENVO:00002010), including | reverse complement strand
TGTTTTATCAACTAGAGTATAAATTGGTAGTGTTTGATCTAAACTTTCATGCAGTTGTACAATTTTACGTTTAAATTTTTCTTTAAATTGTTCATAGTTCGAACTTGCAAATTGTAATGCACTGTATGGATTAGTTGACACATCTACTAGTAACTGATTTAACAATTCAGTACTGTAAGGTTGTTGTCTAATTGTACCGCCTATATCATTTACTTGTACTATGTTTCTATAGTTGTTTGTTCCATACCAATTACCAGTAAATAATGGATTACTAGTCATCTGATTACTAAAGTGTTGAATTAAATCTCCGTAACTTATTTTGCTAAAATCTAAATTTTGTGCATTATGTATTTGTGTATGTGCTGGTTCAAATTCACCTTCACCTGTTGTTCTATAATCTTTTTTTGAAAAGAAACTAAATTCGTATATGTCATCTTTAATTAACCCACTGGTAATACTGATAATATCTCCAGTATGACTGAAGTTTGTAAATGGCTCACCATTTTTTAGTACAGTAACGTTTGTCTCACTTGGATTATCATTTAAAAATATTACACCAAAGTTTGTTGGGTCAGCGACAAGTCTATACTTGATACTGTTAACTGTAGGAGTTCCTACTTGTATTTCAAATTTATTATTAGTTCCAGCTGTCCTAGTAAGTCCTGTGCTGATCGCTGTACCGTCCATGTTTACAAATTCTATTTCAGCTTGCGGAAATAGTGTGTTTATTGTGTAGGTGTTGCTGTAGTGAAAGAATAGTGTAGGTAATTTACCACCAATTCTTTGTACTCTGCCAGACAACACAGACGAACTTGGTTGACTGCTTACTCCTAACAATCCAAATTCTTTGAATATATTATAGTATCTATCACCAACAAAACTTTCATGTCCAACATCTACCCTCAGAGGTACGCTAGAATCACTAATTACTTTTCTAATTTGTTTGCTTATTTGTTGTCCATTTCTCAGAGGTGTCCAACCATTATGATAACGACTATTTGTAAAGTATTTGTAATAGTAATAGCCTTTAATTTCTTCTTGGTTACTCTTAGATAAGTCTGTGCTTTGATTTACATATGTAAATCTTTTGTTTAGTAAATCTGCATCAAAGTTAAGTCCTGGATTATTTCCATAGTCAACATATTCTGGAACAAAACCCAATGCATCATCATAGCTTCCAGTATCACTGTGTACAAAGTCAAATATAGTAGCACCAAAAAAGTCACTGTTTGGATATATGTTAGCATCATCTAGTTTAACTAGATTAGTATCATATAGCTGTACTTTCATACCCTGGCTTCTGTGTTGTTTTTGTTGACCGTAAATCCATTCTGTGCCATTCCAAAATATTTCAGAGCCGCTAAACGGAAAAGTTCGATCACTTATACCACCATCAGTATCTTCGTAATTATATCCGTTTAATATTACAATTTTATCTCCACTGAGTAACTGTGTTGCACTATTAGTTCCATCATCATTGTACCTTTCAGTGAGAACAATACTTGTTCCTACACCAGATACTTCAAATATTTTGTCTTTGTATGCGTTGTTTGTGGATTCTAAGAACAATATAAAATCGCCATCTTCTAATTCAACCGGAACAACTTGTTCCCAAAATTCTCTGTTTGCTCCATGTGTTGGATTGCGTAATTCACCATGTGCTTGTACACATTCCCAGAATGTAATTACTAAGTTAGGTGCTACACCACTAGTAACTTTAACTTTGTCTCTGAAACTATAACCTTTGTTGGACCATTCTTCAGTAAATGATCCAGGTTTTAAATTGTATGATGTTTTTCCTACTATAAGTGTTGCAGGATCAATGTCGTCATTTAGTACATGATCTACATTTAAAATATGCCTTGTACCTGTATTATATTTTTCTAATCCAGCTTTGTATTCAATAATAGGTCTTACTGCTCTATATCTGTCTAGTGCATAAAGATCGTCCTTAACATTTGCATAGCCATCGTATATTAAACTATTAGCAATAGTTTGTTCATGTACCCAAAGATTTGAACGTGACCATGCATTCTTGTCTGGACCAGTACGCTGTTCACATGTATAATCTCTAGTGGTCATTCTATGTTCTCTGAGATCGTACTTTTTAAAGTCAAATGCAAATTGGTCAGCATCAAAGCCAGCCGGTTCTTGGCTACTATAAGTTGTTATATTAGCCCATACTCTTTTTCCTTGTGTTCCTTCATATTGTCCTGGTTCAAACTGTTTTGTTAATTGAATACCGTCGGGATCACCTACTCCGTCTACAATATAAATTGCATCGTTTAAATAATCGCCTGATGTAGAGAACGAATAGAATGTGTGTATTTCTACTTCTTCATTAAGTGCCGGAGCAGTTGTCAATGTTACTACACCAGTTACTGAATTATATGTATATGCACTTGTTGGTTGTCTTACGTTATTAACATATACTTTGTTTCTAACGGCACCAGTTACCGAGGCTGTAAAAGTCTGATTACCTAATACAGTTTGTATAAATCTGTCAACTGTGTGTGGATTAAATCTAATACGCATGCCATTTTCAAACGCAAGTGCTCTACCATTTTTCTGTATAGGAGTTGTATATGTAGTTTCTCCAATAATAGTATCAATATCAAATGAGCTTGTATAATGTAAAGGACTTGGAGGTAGCACGTCTAATACCCAATAATACCTATGATGATTTATAAACATATCTAAGTTAATTGGTAAGTCAAGTGTAAATGCAGTTTCGTTTAGTATTTTACTGTGATTATTTGTGTTGACTTCATTGTACTTTAAGCTACGAATTAAATCATCATAAGCTAGTGCTTGGTCAATACTAGAATCGTCATTTTTATTAATCATACCTGGGGTAAATTGATAAGTGTCATTGCTTCTACCATCAACTAGATAGCTATCATCTAAGCTAGGGGTAAATTTATCATTACCTACAGTTTTACCAACAAAATGCTTAACAGGTTCTAAGCTACCACTTGCCATCAACTGTTCGAATGTACTATCAAAAAATTGTTTGTTTACAGTTGTTTGTAAAATATCAGGTAATAGTTCACTTACTCTTCTACTTCCAGTTTTTTGTAAACTTTCTCCAGGTCGAGTAATTTTAGGAACTATAGTTGGATTAGTTTTGCGTTCGCTCATTAGTAACCTCCGCCGGATGAAGAACCAGAACTGGATGTTGATGAAGTATTACCAGTAATATTTTCACCTATTGTTGTTAGGTTTGCTATACTAGTACCAGTTACTGAAATATTATTTGATTTTACAACTGGAAGAAATAGTTCATCACTGCTACTGCTTATTTCAAATAGTGCAATACTATTATTTGGATTAGCAACACTTTCGATTGTAATTTGACTGATCTCGCCGATCATGTTATTGTGAATAAATGCCGCCATTTCAGTAAAGTAAAAGTCTTCTCCAAAGTCCCAATTATCAATATTAAAGTATGTATCAATTAAATTTATAACTCGTTGTTTAATCTCTGTATCACTTAGTGTAGTGTTTGAAGTTTTAGTTACATTAAATTTAGCTTGTAGTTCTCCACTTGCTAAATCTCCAAACAGTATTTTATATTTAACAGGTCTGTATATCACTTGATCACTGATACTCTTTTTGCTGTTTAAGCTGTCAAATGTATCAGTAAGTTCACTTATAGTTGGTGCATTAGGTCTAGTTTCAGGTCTAGTATCATATAACGCCCAATTTCTAAATCTAGTATTATAACTGTCTAATAACACATAGGTATCTATAATATTAGTTGTGCTTGGGTCAATCAATTGATTGATGTCGGCTATTCTATTATACTGTGTATGCAAACTACCTACGCCACTTACAACTGTGGTTCCATCTACTTCATCTTGCACAGTATAATTAAAACCATCTACAGTTTTAGTACCCAGCTTAATTGTCTGTGATCCTACAATTTTTTCAAATGCTTCTGGGTCATTTGGGTATCCGTCATTGTTCGGATCTGAAAGTGTAACTCTTAAATTGTGAGGATCCGAATATCCGTCTGCGTATGTAAAGTATCCATAAGCATTAAATTGAAAATCTCTACCAATTGGATTGGGATCTATTTCACTTGTAGGATTGATACTTAATATTTTTACGTTATCTCTGAGAGGTTTAAGTGTTTCGCTACTAAATGTTTCAGAAAAATTTAAATTAGTAAATTTAAGTTTCTTAGGACTTCCAACTACAAACTGTGTTTTCCTAGTTAGCATTTCCCATTCATTTACACCATAGTTAAGTCTAATAATCCAACTGTTATCAACACCAGTACTGCTTCCATCACCTTCGTATTGTCTACTCCACATAGATGCATCATTGAGTGCTTCGCTGTTCACTGATAGGTTAGCACTTTCGATTATGATCCATTTTTGACTCGCCGCATCATAACGCAATCCAAAACTATTGTTATTGTTAATTTTAGATATAAGATTTGATCTTGTAGTTGCATCCAAATCTGTACTCAGTCTAGGAACTAGTCGGCGTATTCTACTGCCACTTCCTACTACTTCACTTAAAACAATACTACCTTTTCCTGTATTGTCAATACCTGTTGGAGTACCAGCACTATCATCGTCTCCTAATCCATCTTTATAAAGTCTATCTACTTTAACCCATTTTGTTTTTGCATCAAGTATTGTACCTTTTATAGTTGCGCCTGTTCCGCCGCCGCCTGTGATACTAATATTAGTACTTTGATCGTATCCACTACCAGCGTCTGTAATAGCTACAGTAGTTACTGCACCATTTGCTATTGTGCAAGTTGCTGTAGCACCTGTACCTTTACCAGTAATAGTAACTGTTGGTGTGCTGGTATATCCACTTCCTCCGGAGGTTACACTAGCACTACTGATATATCCTATCTTATATGGTGCATCGATAAATTCTACCAATCCGTTAATGTCTGCTTTTTTAAGTACACTGGTAGTTGTTTGTCCTATTCTTTGAATAATACTGTTATAAGTTATATAACCACTACAAGTCCCGCTTCCTTTTGTTATTTGATTCCATCGGTATACATTATTGTCAGTGCCATCATTATTAAAAAATACTATACCGTCGGTAGTATCATTAAAGTCTTTAAATGCATTGTGCGTTGCTGAACTATATCCTTGTCTATTGTAATAAAAATTAAATATTTCTGGATCAGCTAGTACTGGTTTAACAAACTTGTCATATATTTGTGTGCCGTTTAAACTTGTAGGCAAACTTACAACACTTCTAGTTGTAGCTCCTTTATCATAAAGATACACATCATCAGCATACTGTGTTGCATCACTATATGTTGCTGTAGGATCATATATGTCACGGAATCTGCTGTGACCGCTGTGTACTCTGTTTACACTTTTAATTTTGCGAATGTTTTCACTAGCTGTAAGAGGAGCAATAGAATAATCATCTGCTGTTACCATTCTATCTTGTGTTGTAAAGAAGCGAGGAGCGTTTGCTTTAATACTAGCAAGACTTTCTCTTTCACTTGCGTTACTTACTACACTTTTCAAACTACATTTAAATTTTGCTTGATGTGTATTTCCACTTCTGCTAAGATATGTAACATTAAATCCAATACTGTTAAAACTGTCAGGTGTTAGATTGTATGTTCTGTTTAATCCTGTTCTATACCAAACTCTGATAATTCCACGTGGAATATTACCAAATCTACCATCTGCAAAGAGTATGCTAATCTGATCATTCTCTCTGCTACTGATACTGTAAATATCCCTAATTTTATTTTGTCTTGCATTAAACAATGTGTTAGCGCCAAACAGTCTATCAACTCTACTCCATGTTTTTAATACTTGACCTACTTCGTCTACAGTCTGAACCCACACTTCACCGTTAGCAACATTATCACTGTTAATATCAACTGCTAAGTTTGGTAGTCCGTTGTCAATTTGAAAGTCTTTAAAGTTCAGTGTTCCTTGTTTAAAGCCTACAAAGAAACCAGTGTTTGGTGAACCAAACCCACTATTGTCATTTCTATAAAGTAAGTCAACGTTTGTGTAAGGATCAGGATCTTTTTCTATCACTGCATTTGTAGTACTGTTGATAGTTGGATTGTACAAACTAAATGTTGCATTAGCATTATTAATTTTATTTGAAAACTCTCTATTGATTTTGTTGTTTGTACTATTTGTTCTATAGACTTCGTTTGAGATTCCTTCAATTATTGTTTTACTAAAAGGCGATCCAAACTGACTACTGCTTTGAAAAATGCTGTTCATAATAGCTAAAAAGTTTTGATAGCTTGCAGGGTTTGTTACATCTTCAAATTGTGTAACAACATTTGCAAGACTTTCTCCAGTAGCGTCAAATACTTGTTCGTCTGTTTGTACACTATCAATCTTTAAAAAGCCATTTGCAACAACGTTTCTAGTAGGAGTATAACCTAAAAATTCAGCAATACGCAAGGCGCTTTCTCTACGTTCTGCTGTACTTAGATAATTTTCTCTTTGACCTAAATCTGCTCTAAATGCTAGGTTGTGTCCTAGGAATGCAATCAATTCAATGAGAGCTATAAATTCACTACTATTAATATAGTCATTAAAGTTTTCTGGATAGTTTGTGCTGATGTAATCGACCATTGCTGATCTGATTGTTTCAAAATCATATGCTTTGAGATTTGCTTGAGCAAAACTTTCGTATGCTACTGTAAAATCCTCTGCGGCAAATAAACTACTTTGACGTGCGCCTTGTGCCATTATTCTTCACCTGTAAAGTTAAGCAACAGTTCTTCTGCTGTTCCTGTATCAATGTATTCTAATCTAACCTTTATCTCTAAACTATGTTCAGTGGGTTTGCTTAATAGCGTTTCCAGCACATTCCAACGTGGATCATTATTAACTATTTTGTCAACATCATCTTTTGCTTCTTGCTCGGTTATTTCATCTAAGGGTTCAAATACTAATTCAGGTAGTATACTACCAAAAGTAGGATTACCTACTCTTTCTCCACGACGAGTATAAAAGTGATTGAGTAAATCACGCTTTGCAAGGTCAGCATCTGTAAGTGTTTTTGCACCGCTGATACTGTCTATTGTGCTATATCCGATATAGGTTACCATACTATTATTTATGGTAAAATTAAGTACCCGGTTTATATTTTTATTGTAGTTTTTATCATATCACCTGTATTCATGCTTTCAGTGATCGTAAGTGTAGTTCCATCAACAGTAAAGTCAAATAAATGCTGTTGAATATTATCATTTATAGTTACTGTAAGTTTTTCTATAGGAGTCATACTAGCAGATTTAGACAGTGTAAACGTATTAGTACCGCTGTATACAAAATTTTGTACTATAAGTGTATCATTATAGTCTTTAACTATTTGTCTTTGCTTTCCTTCTGGTGTAAACGGTAAAAACTTCAATGTTTCAGCATAATAAGCGAATCTCGCTCTTCGAAGCTGATCTGTATTGAGTATGGCTTTTTCATTAACCTCTCTCATATTAAAAACGCCTCTACTTCTATACCAGGCTCTAGTTTTTGGATTTCCATAGTCTGCTAATCTTAATACAGTTGCAATTTTTATACATAAATCTTTATTAATGGTACTGTTTACTATCATGTTTGCAACAGTATCATAATCAAGTAATCTCAAGGGTTTTAGCAAATTGTATTCAATAGCGCCTTGTATACTTTGAAATAATTTGCCTGTTGCCCAATGATACAATATTATTGCGTCATATGCACTTCTACTCATAGTAGTAACATTATTAGCTATTAACTGACTTTTAGCAAGTAACTCTTGTTTATTATACGCTTCTTGCCAAAGATCAAATGCTTGCTGTTCTGTTAGTCCTATATCATATTCACCTTCGCCGTATGCTGTAGTATCAAATCCGTTGTAACTACTGAAAAAACCTAATGCTAATAATCTTGCATTTTCACTAGAAGTAACATTTTCTAAAGACAGTTGTGTACTGTATGCTGTTTCATCTTTAACAGTAAAATCATTCCATATCTTTTTAAATTTGTTTTCAACTGTATCCATTACTGTGGTCCTGCTTTTCTTGGATTAACTGAACTTGCATTAGAGCTTGTGGCTTTTGCACTTGAGTTAGGAGATTGATTGTTGTTTATTTTACTCATATCTATATCTTTAGCAGTAAATTCAGTAGTAGCACTTGCAACCTGTGGCAACATTTCTTGTTCTTCTGCATGTCCTCCCCAAGGTTCAGCTTCTGGAACTCGACTGTTTATACTTTCTTTAACTGAGTTATTCACTGTTAAATTATTTGCTACAGTTTTAGTTGCCGCGGTAGCTTCTGGGCCGTTCAAATCAATTAATGCCGCTGTGGTTCTCATATTTCCTTTAGCTCTGATATGTCCATTTAAATCTGTCGTTAATTTAATATCTTTATTGGCATGCAAATTAAACTCACCTGTTGCAGTTTCTATTGTTGCACCATCTTCTCCTCTTGCTTTCATAGTAATTTTATCTGCATCTAGATTAAAGTCTCCTTCGCAATACAAATTAAAATCTGTTTTAGTATGCATACTAACAGCTTCTTCAGCATATATGTCTATTTTACCATCATTGCTCATTTGAATCCAACTACTGCCACTTTGATTGATTATATAAATCATTCCAGTGCCGTCATGCATTAGTATTTGTGCGCCGCCTTGACTTGCAAGTCTTACTAAATTACTCAGCCCACCTTTTCTCTCCTTGTCTGGTGTTAAACAAGTATCGCTATTCGGAAGTGTTCCGTCATCCATTACAAAACTATGTCCACCGGGCGTGTTAAATCCAAAAACTTGGGTTGGGCTTTCTCTTCGTTGACTACTACTGCTTAATCCTCTGAGGCTATCTATGCCAACACCTTGTCCAGTAAGAGCTTCTCCGTCTTTGGCTTTATCACTTTGTTCTTCACTGTTTTTAACAGTCATACTAGATGCTCGAGGTCTTTTATTTTTATCTTGTACTTTCTTAACACTAGGGTCTAGTGTAGGTCCTATTGTATCTGCTTCGCTGTCTACAAATGCCGCCGCATTACTAGGCACACTAGCATTCCTGGTAACATCAGGAAGCACACCTACCATTACACCTACATCACTGTTATTAGGAAAAGCCACTAGTATTTGACTTCCTGGTGCAGGAGGATGACTGCTCATACCGTAACTATTTGTAGCGTTTGCGTATTGATATGATCCTCCGTATGGAGTTGCACGTCTTATACGATGATATTTTTGCCTTTCGTCTTTGTTATCAACATCACCTACATAATTTTCACCAACAAGTTCAACATACATAAACCCTTCGTATCTATCATCTACAGTATCAATAACTTTTGCGATATACAATCCTGTGTACTTTTGCAGACCATTTACAGATTTAGACATATCATAACCTTTTTCAAAAGTTTGATTTATATCGTTCATTCCTTTATATCTCATACTGTTATCCTAACATAATATCTTTTAAAAATTGTGGTGCATTTTTAGCTCTTATTCTACCACTAGCATCTGGTAGTCCGCCCCAATAAGCACTACCTCCTGGTGCTTGTCCAAATTGTTTAGCAATATCTACATGAAATCCATTATTGCCCATATAGCCATTACCTGCACCTATACCAGTTGCGCCTGCACGTTTAGCTTCAGCTAAAAAGTTTTGTATTAGCGGAACGTCTGCTGGATTGTTTAAACTTAAATTTCTACCAGCGGCATTTTGTATTCTAATATCTGCCGCCGCTCCGTTGTCGTGTCGTGTTGTACCTGTTCTATTTCCACCAGAAGCTATATCAGGTTGTCCTCCACTGTATACAACTACATTTAGCCCACTATTATCCGCCGCAGTTTGTAATATACTTTTAAGTTCAGGTTTGATTTCTTGATTTCGTATTGTACCACTAGAATTAATTTGAGATTCTATTACATTAGGAGTAGCTACATCACCATCTTCTACTTCACCTAAGCTAGGCCCGGGTTGCTGTTCTGTTTCTGAACCTGATTGTTCGCCTTCACCTTGCTCTTCTGGAGTTTTCAATGCTGGAGCTTGTTTTTCTTCTTGCATGTCTATTTCACCAGAATTCAAATACTCCCACATCATACCTACATTTGTATTTGTATCTCTGTAACTTTGCAATGTCATTGTAAACTGTCCTTCAGAATAACTTGCATCTACTGTGTGAACTCTAAATAATCCTACGATACCATAGTTTGCTTCTGGTATACGCATAAGACCTGTGTCTTGGTCTGGATAAGTTGGAAAATCTAAATTTAAAAAGTAACTAACACCTCCTCTAGTATAGTTGGCACCTTCCAGTGTTGCTTTTCGACTTTTAGGTCTACCTAACCAATAAGGATCTCCTCGTACTGTGATTTGTTGCTGTACTAGATCTCCTAAACTTTCTAAATTTAGTTCTACTGCACCCAAGAACACTGCACCAGCTGTATCGCCTTCATCTGGACCATTGGTTGCTTTACTGTTAATAGGTGCATCAAGATGTGTAAGAGGAAAATTAGTATATTCTTCATTATTTTTATTAACACCAAACAATTCGCTTTGTGTTAAGTATCTTCCACTCTGATTATCAAATCCGCTATTGTTTAAACGATTCTCTGCTATTATGGTTTCTGTTACTTGTATAACTTGATCTTCTAATGGACCTTTGAGTTCTTCTAGTTTTCTAATTTCTTCTTTAGCATCTTTAATATTTTCTTGAGCTTGATTTATTTTAGCTTCGCCTCTCGCCGCTTCATTTGGATTAAGTAGTAGAAGGTCATTCCTAAAACTGGTAAGGCTATCATTATTATTTTTGATAATCCTTTCTTGTGCTTGAATATTAGCATTAATCGTTTCTAGTTCTGTTTTCTTAACGCTGTATTCCTCGCCTGCGGCGCCAGCACCAGCAAATGCCTGACCTGCAAATCTACCTTGACCTTGATTTAATGCTTGTATCTGATAATAAGTTGTATTTAGATAGATATCTAAGTTTAAAACTTCAGTGTTTAGACCTGTATGATAATAGTCAAATCGTTTCTTTAAAAGATCTTTTCTAATAATGTTTTGTAAACGTTCTTTTTGTATGTTTCTGTCTTTAATAACTTTTTCGTATGAATCAACATCATGATGAAGTTCTGGCACAGCAATAGCATGTACATTAACTTTTATTATTTTTGACCAATCTTTTGCTATCACATCGTACATCTGATACACAGTATCAGTATCAAACACAATCCATTGACTTAAATCTTTCCATGTAGTTGCTTTAGCTTTTGCATCATCCGGGCTGTCTTTATGAAAGCCTCCTTCGTCTGTTGGGAGTTTTCTATATTCCGTTGTTTGGAATAGCGCCATTACAATAAGGTCAGTGAGTCTTGTGCCTTTTGGTATAGTAAAAGTTAAATTACCATTACCACTTACACTAACATTTCCTAAGTCAACATTACCTGCACTTGAATTTTGACCAGCTGGTCCTTCAGACGAGTCTGGACTTGCTCCAAAAGACCATTCTAAGAATGGGCTAGCTTTTTCAGTAACACCAAACTCATAGTTGTGGTGTAACATTCTACTAGTACTATTCGCAACTTGTCTTCGTTCCTGATCATTAACTTGTTTACTCAGTCCTTCTAAAAAGCCTCCAAAAGTACTTGCCACCACAGTCATGTCTTGTTTTGTAGTAAGTATTAGTTTTTTGAAAGCATCTTGTGTTGTTTCAATTAAATCTGCTCTATACTGTGTAGCGCCTTCACTGTATGCAAAGTCTAAAGCTGTCATCGTACACATCCAATAGTAAGGAGGTGTAATGTCTTGTGTTGGCGATCCGTCTTGTTCGTATCCTATAAACTTTAGTTCTAACAAATATGCGGCTTTTAAATGATTTACAATTCCTAAGTCTTGAGCGGCTTGAGCAATTCTTGTATATAATGTAGCACCACCTGGTTCAACTAAATTAAAACTAAAAACATTTGCTACTGCTTCTCTGTTAACAGCTTGTTTGTTAAATGCTAGTTTTAGATTTTGTTGCACACTTTGGATATTAATCTCAGCTTCTACACCGCTTTGAGCAATTATTTTTACATTGTTCGAGTTAATAACTTGATCATACTTGTTCACATCTTCTGGACGTACCATATACATGGTCCAGTTATAAGTTACATTGTCATACCCATTGAGTATATTATCTTCGTAAAATTGAACTTTTCCAGCCATTAGTTTGTCCCGGTAGGTCTGTAATTCTTAGGTACAACTATCCTAGTTCCTGAGATAAAATCCATAAGCGGGTCAGTGAGTTTATCTCTATTGTAATGTGCAAACACCCACCATAGTCTCGAACTTCCATACATATCAAACGCTAACAAATCTGGTCGTTTATTATACTTTGGTTGTATTACCAAAGTAGTTGTTTCTTCTGACAGATTTTCAATAGTCAATGGAGGTTGATACAAGTCAAGGTACTTTTTATTGACAGAAGTTAAAGCATAGTTACTTTTATTATCGTATCTCTTCATTAAATAAATCCATTTTGATATGCACGACCGCTAATAAAATCGTTAGTAGTAAACTTACTTTTTTGTCTGTCTGGGTTTTGTTGTACTGCTAATCCAACAAACATGTTCATCATTACAGGTATTTGTGTATCTCCATCAAATAATTTTAAATCTACATTACTATCATATGTTGTACTAAACTGTGTTACTACGACCGGAATATTATTAAACTGTTTTTGTCCAAATGCACTAAAATTTAATACTGGAGGAGGAGTACCTGCTACAGGTGAGTTTTGATTAAGCCCAAAAAACATTTTTGAAACACTTCTCAAAAAATGTAATACAGCATATGTATATCTAGCTTCGTCGTCTGTAACACTAGCAAATTGACAAGTCAATTGTATGTCTGGACTTGGCGTATTTCTATACGCTTGGTATGTATAATTTGTGTGTGTTAGATCATATGCTGAATATGATACACTTTGCGAATATGTAATATCAGGCTGTATAGGGAACATGATACCTCTATGTACTTGTAATGGAGCCGCAGGTCCATTAAAGTAAAGCGAAGGAGCATTTCTTTTTAAGGTCAATTTAACACGGTTTTTACTTAGCACTGTCATTAAGTTTGTCCTTTATAAATTCGTACATTTTGGGCTCAATAGTGCCAAAAAATTCTCTAAAAATCATCATCTTTTGATTGTCATTTAGGTTGTCCATCTTCATTGCATTCCTAAAATCAGTAGCACTCATGCCGCCTTCTTGTATCCCTACTTCTAGTATATAAGCGCCTTGGTCACTGGGTACCATTTCAGCACCTGGTACATAATCTCTGAGAAAACCACCTCGCTTTAGCCTACCTGCATCTTTAGCACTAAACACTAGCACTACCGCTGTATCATCAGGATTTTTACCTGTTAGACTCACATCGGGTCTGTATGGTTGTGTTTGTACAACTTTGTCCATTGGTATATTAAACATGCCATTCATAATTTGTTTCTT